>OGOZ01000521.1_pt1 | contig 25878 bp, 37 predicted proteins | sample 1552801 | NCBI WGS metagenome assembly OGOZ01 (sample SAMEA2580196, study PRJEB22360) | human gut metagenome | biome: human gut; feature: human-associated habitat; material: faeces | place: Denmark | collected 2008/2010 | reverse complement strand
AAGAAAAGAAAAAATAAAAAAGAAAAGAAAGAAAGAAAAGGAGATAAAAAAAATGAAAGAAATAAATGTGAAAAGTAAAGTGTTGAATATTGGTGTATGTAGTGGGCGACACGATTTACCTTGTAGTGAATTTGTGTTTGATAAAATTGAAGACCCTACAAATGTTGCTGAATTAGAAAAAAGAGCATATACTTATTTAACTCGTCAAATAATTGAAAATTGTGTAGTTGAGGATTGTAATATCCGTTTAAACATTTATATAACGGGCTTAACAGTTGCTACCCTTGCAATAGAAAATGCCTTGATTGCATTAGAACGAAAATATTGGTTAAAAAATATAACCGTTTATTTTATGCATTACGATAAAGCAACTAATACGTATTATGAACAAATGCGTTATCCGATTTTTAGTTAGCATTTAAAGTGCTATTTTAAAAAAATCGTGTTATACTAGAGATAACAAGAAAAATAGGGAGGAGTTTAAAATGTTAGATAGAAATTTTAATCCACAAGAATTTACTTTAATTGATACATTTTTTCGTTATTGTAAAATTGAGCGACAACGGAGTGAAAAAACAATTAAAGACTACTCAAGCATTTTGCAAAAATTTTGTAATGTGCTTAACATAACACATAACGAACAGTTAGTAAATTTAACTAATGATAACGTATTAACCTACCTTGAATATTTAGACGCCCAAAAATACAAAGCGTCTAGTAAAAATCAAAAAATTATGTGTTTAAAATCTTTTTATCATTTCTTGGAAGATTATGAGTACATAACAAAAAATCCTTTCAAAAGAATAAGAGCGTTTCAAGATAAGGAGTTCCACGAAACGACTTATTTAACTGAAGAAGAGGCAAAAAGATTTATTTGTGCTTGCAAAAATATTCGAGATAAAGCGATTTTTACTACATTTTTAACAATGGGTTTGCGACTTGCAGAATTGATTAATATAAAAATGCAAGATGTCGTTATAACAGAAGAAGAAAGCTACATAATAAGTCGTGTGAAAGGTGCAAAAATGCAAAAGAAATTTATTCCTAATGCGACTTTAGATGTAATTCAAGAATACATAACAACTTTTAGGAATAAAATTCCTAATTGCAAATATGATAATTTATTTATCTCTAATAGTGGAAAACCTATGAATAGAATTGCATTAACTAATTCAAGTAAGGTTATTGCTAAACGTGCAGGAATAACAAAAAATATACATCCACATAGTTTTAGGCACAGTTTTGCGTCTATTCAGTTAGAAAAAGGAGCAAGTCTAAAAGAAGTGCAAATGCATTTAGGACACGCACAACTTGCAACAACGGCAAACATTTATACACATATTAGAGATAATAAACTTAATGAAGGTATAAATAAATTTAATTTTAATTTAAGTTAGTTAGTTAGGAGGTTATTATGGGAAGAAAGAAAGAACAAGAACAGAGCGTTCAAGTAAAAACTATTAAAAAGAAAAATGTTTCGACTACTATTATTAAAGAAGTTGATGTAGAAGAAATGAATAAACACAAAGAAAAAGTAAAAACATATCCTAAAAGAGAGATTTGCGGTGATTGTTTTTATAACGGTTATTGCAATAACAATGCGAAAACTTGTATGTTTAATAACATACCAAAAGTGGAAGAGGAGGAATAAATGAAACTGATTATTGGATTAGCAGTAATTTTAATTGTAAGTTGGCTTTTAACTACATATGATAAAATGGTTGATGAAGAGATAAAATGGCAAGAAAGGAATAAGTCGTGGAACCATTGGACGCCAAGAAGACCATTTATTAGTAAAAAACAAGCAGAGGAGTTGGCAAAAATTGATGCGAAAAGAAAAAGAAACTACTAGCAAGACTAAAGCCGATAAATTTTTAGAATTATCACTTGCAATAGCCGATTTATATGTACGTAAAAATAGTGATTATGGCGATAGTTTTGGTATAAGCGTACAAAAATACGGTTTAATCTCGGCGTTAACACGCATTAGTGATAAGTTTAACAGATTGGAAAGTTTAATTTTAAACAAAAATAGATTAGTAGAAGATGAAAAACTAACCGATACATTATTAGATTTAGCAAGTTATTGTATTATGACTTGTATAGAACTGCAAGAAAAAGAAAAATAAAAGGAGAATAAAATGAACAAGAATACCCCAATATCTCCCTCTACAATGGTAGGTAGGGGGGGGTATTCCGACAATGAAATTTTATTACTTGATAGGATTGATAAAATTCAAGCGATAAATAAACAATATAATCTTTTAGATAATGCTTATATCTCTTTTAGTGGTGGCAAAGATAGTACAGTTTTACACTACTTAATAGATTTAGCATTACCGAATAATAAAATACCTAGAGTGTATATAAATACTGGCATTGAATATAAAAGCATTGTAAATTTTGTAAAAGAATTAGCAAAGCAAGACGACCGCATTATCGTAGTAAATAGTGGTGTGAATATAAAACAAATGTTAGAAGACAAAGGTTATCCGTTTAAATCGAAAGAGCATAGTTTAAAAATAGGTGAGTGGCAAAAGGGTTCACGAGCTAAAAGCATTGTAAAATATAAAGAGAGCATTAATTTTGCGTGTCCGAAAATTTTGCAATACCAATTTGAAGATAGTTTTAAACTAAAATTATCTAGTGAATGTTGCAATGAATTAAAAAAGAAGCCTATTAAAAAATGGCAAAAAGAAAATCATAGAACTATTTCAATTACTGGAATGAGAAGAGCGGAAGGCGGACAAAGAAGTAATATAAATTGTATTGTTACGGCAAAAGAAGGTACTTTACTCAAATTTCACCCTTTAAGTGTAGTAAATGATAGTTTTGAAGAATGGTTTATAAATGAATATAATATAAAATTATGTGAACTTTATTACGAGCCATACAATTTTATTCGCACTGGTTGTAAAGGTTGTCCTTATGCAATAGAATTACAACGTGAATTAGATGTAATGGAAAAATTTCTGCCTAATGAACGTAAACAATGTGAAACTATTTGGAAACCAGTATATGATGAATATAGAAGAATAGATTATCGTTTAAAAGAAAGGAAAAGAAAAAATGACACAAAATAGACCAATAAAATTTAGAGCATATTTAAAAGATATTAATAAAATGGTTGAAGTCAACGAGATAAATTGGTATGAAAATTTGGATGACAAAGGCAATATCTCAAGTATTAGATATGCTGGTGAAACAAAATATGCACATCACTATTTCGAATTTGACCCTAATGATGTTGTTTTAATGCAATATACTGGTTATAAAGATATGAAAGGCAAAGAAATCTATGAAGGTGATATTGTACGATATTATGATGATATATATGAAGTAAGATGGATATGGGTAGGTTTTTACCTTCGTCCCATACAAGATGATGGCTTTGACGAATTAGCAACAACCGAAAATTTTATAGAAGTAATAGGAAATATCTATGAAAATCCTGAACTATTAGAAACTAAAAAGGAGAAAATTTAAATGGAAAATTTAATAAAGCTAATTAGTAAGTTAGGTGGTTTAAAAACCGAAGAAGAAATGAAGTTATACCATTCTATTATTGCAGAACTAAGTTCATCACTTTCCACGAGAGATATTCCTAAAAAAGTAAAGCAATATACCAAAGAAACTAGCTATCAGCACGACGAAACTTTTGGTATGTGCTTAAATTGTGGAAAAGATGAAATAGAGTATAATTCAAACTATTGTCCACGTTGTGGGCAAAAGTTAGATTGGGAAAGAAAATAAATAAGGAGAAGAAATTATGTCAGTAAAATCGTCATTTTTCTTTTCAAATTTGAAAGACAATTTGAAAAAGATTGAAGAAAAAGTAGCAGAGAATTATAAAATACAATTCATTGAACCTGAAAAGCGTTACTGTTACTTAGACGCTGTTAATCTAGATGTAGATTGTGAGTGGGAAGAATTTACTTCTCATTCTTTAGAGATGGTATGGCGATGTGGTACGGAAGATAAAACTTCCCATACAATCAGCACTTATATCTCTATAAAATCTCTAATAAATGCTGATAATATTTTTGATTTCATCACAGGTTTCGTAGATGGCTATATAAGCTGTCTAGAAATGAACGGTTGAATGAGTAAAGGAGATAAATAAATATGATAATTAAAAAGAAAATCAGAGAGATTGCTAAAGAAGAGTTCGAAATATGGAAAAATTATAATTGTAAAACATATGATTTACATTGTACTGGGTGCCCTTTTAGAGCGTCCGAATGTGGATTTGTTGGTTTGAGATTTCCTTGGTATGAGAATAAAGAAATGTTTTCTGATAAATTTCTTGACCAAGAAATTAACATAACAGTACCAGATATTTTAGATGATGTTGAAAAAAGATATTTATCTGCAGTAATTAGACCCTTTAGAAAGCGTGTAGATAGTATTATGAAAATATCTGACCCTTTAGGTTATGAAAAAGAATATATATTTATAAAATTAGATGAAGATTCTTTTTCTCTTCCTTATTTCAAAACAGGCACGATGTATCAAGGTATGGAGTTAGAGAGAGCATACACTTTAGAAGAATTAGGGTTGTAAAGAAATAAAAATATGAGAACTTATAGAGAAGACTTAAAAGAATGTCTTGATAGAAACGAAGGTCAAAATGAGTATTTATCAAGATTAATGGTAGCAAATACTGTAGATTGTTTTGATTTTACTAATAAAGAAGGGAAAAGCATCACATTATCTGAAGATGAATTTGAAATTGTATGCGATTTTATTATGAGATGTGGCAATTGGAGTATAGATGTAGACCTAGATGCAACTCCATTTAAGGCTTGTGTTGCTTTAAATAAGTACTTTCAAAAGTTTGGTTATAATATTCAAGATTTAATTAAAGGTAGCGAGCATTATGATGGTATTTCGGAGTATGTTAAAGATTTAATCTGATATAAAGGCGAACAGGGAAATCTTAAGGTAGGTTTTGAATTAATTTAAATGATATAATTAAACCATTTAGAGAAAAGGTGGTGAAGGAAGATGACTACATTCACACAATATAAAACCAACGAAAAAATATATAAGCGTTGGTTAAAACAATATAAAAAAGATTGGCGTAAAAGATGTAAAGAATGCAGATTTAAAAAATCTAATATGTGCTATTATTGCGAATTAGAACAAAACGAAAACAATTTTCGTATGTTAACAGAATTAAACTTAAAAGTTAAGAGGTAAATAATAATGAATAATAAAGATAATTATTGTATTGAAAAAAATCAGTCAATTAGAAGATTTGATGAAACAATATAACAAAAGTATGGAGAAATTAGCGAAAACAGAAAATAGGTTTATACACGCTTCTGCTATTATAGTAAATCTAATCATTAATAAGCTAGAAGAAGGTAAGAACTACGCAATGGTAACTAGACAAGAAGTTGTTAATTATACAGACAAAATTGTATCTTATGTACTTGAAAAATCAAATATTAATTTAATAGTGCTTTGGATGTATTGGGACGATAGCCCATATGGTGATGACCTTAACGCATATGAATATTTAGAACTTGGTTATTCTGAATATTTTGAACGCAATCTTACTTCTGAACCTTTTATTAAAACAAAATATATAGACGAAGAAAAGTTAGAACATTTAAAGAGTTGGTTTAGGTGGGACTTACCATTTTATTTAATAGAAGCGTTTTGTGAGACTAAAAACTAGAAAGGAGTTAATTATGAATTTTAAAGAAGCATATGAAGAAATGTTAAAAGGGAAGAAAGTTAGAAGACCTAGTTGGGGAGGTTATTGGTTTATTGAAGATGATAAAATTAAAATTCGTTTGAAAGACGGTAATATTAAATTTAATGCCTTTACTCAAGAAACTATAACTAATACTTTGGCAGAAGATTGGGAAGTTGTAGCAGAAAGTAAAGTTTGGAAACCTAAAGAAGCAGAGTTATATTTTTACTATGATAGTGAAGGATTAATATATGAAAGCATTTATTATGGAGACTCGATAGATGAAAGAAGACTTGACTTAGGTAATTGTTTTAGAACTAGACAAGAAGCCAGGCATATGGTTGAAAAGTTAAAAGTAATTAATGAGTTGAAAAACTTTGCTTTAGAGAATAATGAAGAAGAAATTGATTGGAATAATTTAAGTCAAAGGAAATATGTGATTATATATGACCCCGAAGACCAAAATGTAGATGTTTATTGTTATTGGCGTACACAATATTTACCTTTCAATATTTATTTTACATCTGAAAAAATAGCACAAAAAGCTATTGAATTTGTTGGAGAGGAAAAAATTAAAAGGTATTATTTTGATATAGATGAAAAAAAATAATAAATGAAAGAAGAATAAAACGTGAGTAAATATGAAGATGCATTATATACATTACTTGATATTATTAGCGAGTATCGAGTAGATAAATATATCATTTCAAATAAAGAAATAGAAGATGCTGCTGATAGCTTAGAAGAATTAATTAATAGAGATAAATCTATGCAAGTAAATAAAGATACAGAACATATAGAAGTATATGCAGGTACCTATTACAATTGTCCCAAATGTAACAAAGAAATTGAAATTCATACAAACTACTGTCCTTACTGTGGTCAAAAGTTAGATTGGGGTAATGAAAATTAGGAGGTAAAAAATGAAAACAATATTGATTATAGGGATTGTGATGTTCAGTTTAAATATACTAGCTGATATTATTGTAGGTATCTCTAAATTATTAGGTTTAGATGAGTTTGACGATTGCCATATCAGTCTTATAAGTGATACTTTTTGGCTAGTGTTTTGCATAGTTTTATTAAAGCAAATATAATAAGGGAGGAGAAAATCAATGACAAATATAGATAATTTAGAATGTTTGAATACTAGACAACAAGTTTTGGCACGTGTGTTGTTAGACCAACCTACGTGGATAAAACGTAGAGAACTTTTGCAAATACCTATCATAGCAACTACTTATGAAGTAGAAGCTAATAAAGATATTTATTTCTCAAGAGCAGCTAGATTATTAACTAGCGACTTACAACAATTAAATAATAATACTGAATTTCCTTATGTGATTATTCAAAATTCATATAATGGAATTAAAATTTACAGAAATACTAAAGAAGATTTTGATTATCTAAAGAAAGAGTATATAAAATTAGTTAAAGGTTTGGCGAGATATAATACTAAAATTCAAAAAATTCAAAATAGTAATTTACAAAAATTAGATTTAGTCTTTGCAAGTGAGTGATAGTATGGAAGATGTATCACAAATGTTATACACTTTATATAGAAAGCCAGCCAAAAATTATACTAAAGAAGATATTTCATTCTTAAAGGCAAATGACGCCGATTTTCTAGCGAGTAAGATTATGGACTATGCTAAAGGTTTCTTAGCAACAAACAACGAATTTTATACCTTATTTGACGATATTTTGAATGGCTTAACATTTTATGCTTGGCAAGAAGTAGATAAATTTAATCACCAAAGAAGCAGTTTTTCTACTTGGGTATATATGGTGTTTAGAGCTTTTATTGACCACGAAAAGAGATTTGTTTTTGCTCAAAAGAGAAACACTAATAATACTGTAAATGTTGAGTTTGGCGAAGAAAGAATAGAAAAATTCTTATTAAATAATGGGGCTTACAAGTATAAAGTAAAAGAAGATAAACATATTAAGTCTGACGAACTTATTCCTACTATTTTAAAAGAAATAGAACAAAGAACTGAAGAAGATGTTCGCTACCAATATTTATATTATTGGTTGCAAGGTGAATCTATTATGCAATTATTACAAAGATTTCCTACTGCTATAAACGGCACACCAAATAAATTTGATAAGATAAGAAGAAGAATTGTTCAAGTCATAAGAGAAATTCGTAAGCGATATGATATTGAATGTGATAGCGATGTTGACTTTCGTTTATGGAATTTACATAAAGAATAATTTTAAAAAAAAGAATAAAAAACTAAGTAATAAAGTGTCTATTTTAAAAATTTTGTGTTATACTAATAGTGTTAAAAATAACAAAAGGCAAAATGAGTGCATTACCGAAATTAGTTTTCATATTTCCTTTCATATTTTCTCTTATTTTCGTTGTTTTGCAACTTTTACCTCTTTATTTATTCTAATTTATCACACTCCTTTCTAATCATAGGTAGTGCATTCATTTTGCTTTTTGTTATTGAAACAATAAATAAAATATAAAAAGGAGAATAAAAATAAATTATTATGGCAAAAAAGATTAAAATTTATTTTGACGACTGGCGTGAATTTATCAATATTCAAGAACGCCGTAATCGCAATAAAACAACTAAAACTTTAAGCGAATTAACTAAAGGTGATGTAATAGAAGTACCGTGGGAACATTATAATTCTGATGGAACAACTTATGTGACTATAAATAAGTTTATGTTATTAGAACCTGTTAAAGTAGAAAGTATTCATTCAAAACTCAACCCACCTAAAGCATTATGTAAATTAAGTGTAGTTGATTTGACTGATATAACAAAGGGAATATCTCCCGAAGAAGAATATCAAGTATATAAAGATATGAAAATTTATCACGTACTAGAAGGCTACAAAGCTTTTGATATTAGTAATAAAGATTTAACAATAGAAGAAGCCTATGATGATATTACTGTCAATGTACTTGACCACCGTGTGTTTTCTACTCTCCCCGTAAAGGAAGAAGAAAAATAAAAAAAACAAATAGAAAGGAGAAAGATTATGCAAAATCAACAAACAAACAAACCAAAAAAACTTCCGTTAAGTTATGCTAATTTTAATGCTTGTGGTATATTTAATTTAGCAGGTAGAACGCAAGAAGAAAAACTAGCAAACTTTACAAAAATGTTCCAAATTAATGCAAAAAGTAGCAACGATAAATTTTATTCACAAATGACTATTTCACTTAATTGTGGTAAAGATAGATTATCTTTCGCTCAATTAAAAGGTTACGCTGACCAAGGTAAAGAAAAAGGTTTTTATGTTCATAATAAAAATAACTTTGCTGACGCTTGGTGGATAGATTATCAAGACCGTGCTTTTGAACCTGCATTAGAAGATGTTTCGCCAAGAGATTATATTTTAGTGGGGCTTGAAAGAGCGACTAATGCGGAAGGTCATACTTATACTATTTATAAGCGTTTCTTAAGTGCTTATGACGCTGTAAATTATATTTATGAACATATCAAAGATAAAATGGAACTTAAAATTAGTGGTGATATTACTTACACTGTGGGTAAGAATGGTGAGATTTATGAGAATAAAAGTATTAAGAAAATAATTCTTGCTTATAATAATGAGAATGAAGGACAAAAAGAACATTATTGTACTTTTAGCGAACGTGTTTTCTGTACTGCTCAAACTTTCTCACAAGCCGAAAAGGGTGGTTATTATGAATTACCTGTTTACTCTAATGTGAATGTTCGCAATGCTCAAACTAATACATATGAAACTGTTTCTATTCCACACAAGTTATATGTTTCACTTATAGAACTCCCTAAATGGGAACAAATAAAGAAAATTTTCTTTAATATTACAAGCCCTACGCAAGTATGGACAATTGATGTGAATGGTCATTATTCTTATTCCGTAGAAACAGAAGAAGTGAATATTGAAGAATATTTAGATGTTGAAAAATACCCACAATGGGCTCAACTTATTCAAGGTTATCAAGTAGGTATTATTCCTCGTAGTGATTTAGAGAGAGCTGTATCTTCAAATAAAGCCGTAGAACTTAAACTTTTCTCACAAGTTAGACTTATTAAGAACCCACAAGGGGAAGGTGAAGTAATGGCTATTGAAAAAGATAAACTTACTGTTAGTGATTTGAATATTGTAGACACTACACCAAAAACACCGACTAAACAAATTGTAAATGAAGAAGTCGCAAATACTTTTAAAAAGGCTTCACCATTTGCTAGTATTGGCAAGGCAAAACCTACACCAATGTCAGTCGATGAAAGTGTGCCAACACATCTAGTAACTCCTTCAATTACAACTACACACCCAACAGTACCTAATGTAGTGACTACTATACCTTCTAACACTAATAATTTAGGCGAAAATGTGGTAGACGAAGAAGATTATCAAGCATTTTTAGAAATGATGAACGGTAAATAATAGAAAGGAGAAATAAATTATGCCAGTTAAAAAAACCGAAATAAAAAATGAAGTAAATGGAATGGCAGAAGTAGGTCAAGAAACTCAAGCAAAAGAAGCTGAATTAAATAAATTCTTTGTGCCTAGTGTGAACATTACATTTAATAAAGAACCTAAGTCTTTACTTGCGAAAATTCAACGTATAAGAGTAGAACTCTTAACATATGATTTAAAGCAGAGTGGAGAAAATAAGTTTGCGAAATTTAGTTATTTTGCATTAAAAGATTTTATTCCGACTTTAAATTACTTAATGGACAAGTACGGCGTAACATCTGCGTTTAATCTTACTAATGAAATTGCAACTTTAGATATTATTGATGTAGAAAACCCTAATGACAAAATTACGTTTTCTACACCAGTAGCAGACGCTGAAGTAAAAGGTTGTACGGCTGTTCAAAATCTAGGAAGTATTCATACTTACTTGAAGCGTTATTTATATCTTAACGCATTTGAAATTAGTGAAAATGATGTATTAGATACTTTAGTCGGTGATGTTAGTTTAAAAGACGCTAGTGCAACAAAGCTAGCAAAACAACAAAGTATTAAAGAAAATGCAACACCTAATACCTCTGCACGTGTTAACCCATTTGCTCCTACATCTACAGCACCTAACCCTTTAGGCGAAACTTCAACTGTGCCAACACCACAAGTTGAAAAGCCAATAGAAAACCTCGTAGAAGTCTGGAAACAAGAAATTAGAAATGCTGTGACAAAAAGAACAAGCCACGCAAAAGAAATCACTGAATTTATTAAAAGTCAAGGGCTAAAAATTAGCTTAGTAGATTTAGCGACGGAAGACCAATATAAAGCAATAATTAGTTTTATCAACACTATTGCTACTGATATTTAGTAAATATAAACAAAAATTAATGGGAGAAAGGAGATAATGTATGCCAAAAAAAAGTGAGAAAAGTACTAATTCGGAACAAAACATATGGGAAGATATATTCTCATATATAAAAAGAAATATCTTTAATTACACCGAAGAACAAAAACTTTCTAAATTTTTAGTAATGCGAGTGAAAGGCTTAGCCTATGGGCAACATTATCTCCGTAAACCTACTAAAAATCACCCCGAACCTATTAAGCAAATATATTCAGCCGAAGCCGTGTATTGGACGTTAGTTAGTTGTACCCCTACTATCTTAAAAACTTTTACTAACGCAAAGGACGAAAATCATAAAGTAAATTTATTATGTTATATTGCTGAACAACATATAAATGAAATTAGCGACCGTTGCAAAAATTTAAGGAAAAATGCTGAAAAGGTAGAAGAATTACAAACTAATAATTTAGAAAATACATCAAATACTTTGTGCTATAAAACAAAAACTAGAAAGAAGAATCCACTTATAGAGGAATTTGACACTCTATGGGGAAGTAAGTAAGAATAAGGAAGGTGATAATAAATGGAGAATTACACAACTCAAGACACTACGAGTGAACTTGAGAGAGTACAACAAAAATTATATGATAACAAAAACATTAGTGAAAGTTATATTGTCGGTTGTCTTTATAAAGACCCTGACCTTATGTTAGATTATGATAATTTAACTTTAGAAGATTTTAGAATAAATAAATGGAAAGTTTATTTTGAAATTATAAAAGGTATGAAGAATGAAAAGTTTGAACATATAGACGAACTTGAAATTAATTTATACCTTGAAAAACATTTAAAGTTAAAAGAAGTTTATGATAACACAGGTGGTTGGGAAACTATACAACTTCTTGCTAATGAATATGTCAATCCAGACAACATTGAAAGTTATATAGATAACAATAATAAATGGGAAGCATTGTATCGTAAAATGGAAAGTGGTCAATATATTAGCGAAAAGCAACTCGCCTCCTTTACAGATTTGACTTACGACCAAATATATGATTACTTCGATTATTGCAATAATAATGCTTTTGTCAAAGCAAGCAATAACTTGAAAGGTTATGACCTTGCTGATAACATTGATGAAACTATTCAAAAACTTTTCAATGATGAAATGGTTGGCTTGCCTTATTATAATATGCCCTTTCTTACTCAACTTACTAATGGTTGTTCACTTGGTGATATTACGGGACTAGGTGCTCCTACGGGTGTAGGTAAATCTACTTTTATGCGTAATGTATATATTACTTCACTTATAAACTATGGTGAACCTGCTGTAATATTTATCAATGAAGAAAGTTGCCAAAAGTGGCAAATAGAATTTATTGCTTGGGTGGTAAATAATATCTTTAAAAAAGAATTACCTAAAGCAAAAATGAAATATGGGTCGGCGTTAACTCAAGAACAAAAAAACTTAATTCTTCAAGCTGGGGAATGGTTAAAACAAATGAAACAAAATCATTTAATTACCATTGTTCCCGTTGATGTGTTTAATTGTAAAGAAGTTATACGTAAAATAAAACAATATGCTAGTAAAGGAATAAAATACTTTGCGATAGATACTTTTAAAGAAGACGGAACAGAATTCCAAGATAATGAATGGGAATTATTACGTAAGAATATGACAAATATTTATGATGTAATTAAGCCCGAGAATAAAAATCTACATATCTTTTGTACCTTACAACTTCGTACTTCCGATGTAAGACAACGTTATTTAACTAAAGACAATACTGCTGGTAGTAAAGCAATGGCGAACGTTATGAGCGTTTATCTTATGATACGTAGAATGTTTGACGATGAAAAACCGTTAGAAAACCCTGCGTTGCAAGAAGGGAAAGCGTTAGCCGATATTAAGGCTGACGCTGGGTATAAACGAAATAAAAATGAATTAGATGTTGTCACTTTAATTGACGATAAGCATATTGTCCCCGTTGCTATTGACCCACAAAAAGATTATCTTTTAGTTTTTATTGTAAAAAATAGAAATGGTGAGGCTGAAAAAAGACAAATAGTAATAGAGGCTGATTATTCTAGGAATATTTTTAAAGAAGTAGGTTATACTTCTGTACCATTTAATTAGGGAGGATTTTATATATGAATAGATGTGAATTTTGTACAGCATACAACCCACGCAGTAAATCTCAAGTGTGCGACGAGTGGTCACTAGGTGGTAGTACTTACCAAGCAAGACGAGAAGATTATTGTGCTGAGGCTTTAAAAAGAATGTTGCAATATGAACAAATAAAGTCATTAAACAAAAACACTACAACTGTTAACAAAAATATTAACAAAGAATACACAAGGAAATATTAATTATGGGAATAATTCAAAGTGAAAAATTCCCTAACATAAAAGTTGAAATGATTAATTCTCCTAGTGAACAGACTTGGTTATGGGTTAAAAAGTGTACACTTAACACTGTTGGTAAGAAATTAAAATCTTCTACTAATTCAGTAGATTTTGAATGGAAAAAGAAATTACTTGCTTGTGAACACAGCCCTATTAGAGAATTATGGTTTGGTTTTCGGCTTAATATTCCTTATTGGGTAAGCGTGCATTTAGTTAGACATCACGTAGGTGTTAATCATTATGTCCAAACGCAAAGAAACGACCGACAAACAAAATACGATAGAAGTTTAGCACCACAAGGAGAAACTGTTTCGCATATAATATCTCTTAATGCACAAGCCTTAATGCAACTTGCACATAAGCGTTTGTGCCTGCAAGCAAGTCCCGAAACAAGGGAAGTTGTAAAGCTAATGTGCAACGAAGTGATTAAACAATACCCTGAATTTAAAGGGCTACTTGTACCACTATGTGTTTATAGAAATGGTAGATGTACGGAAATGTTCCCTTGTGGTAAAGCAAAAACACAATTTTCAACTTATGAGGAAGAAGAATAATAAAAATGACATTTAAAGAAGCGTTAGATAAAATGGAACAAGGTTGTAAAATGACCTTGCCAGAAAATAAATTTTATATATGTTTAGTCAATGGAAAAATTAGAATGCAATTCCCAGACAAACCTTATTTTATTAGCAATTTCTTTGACGAAGAATTTGTAAGACAATGTGCTAGAGAAGACTGGGAGATTTATTTTACAAAGATATAAAATTCAATAGAAGAATTTTAGTCTTGGGGTGTCGTTGTACCCTTAAGTTGTGGAGTGTCATACAAACTTGAGTAGTGTATACGAAAGAGAACGCTGTGAAGCAATAAATTTAGTTCTACTAAATACAACGAGGGAAGTGTATTCTACAAAGATATAAAATCATATTTAGAGAAAGGAGAGAAATTATGAGTAAATTTAGTGGGAAATGCGACCTTTGCGACCACGTTTATATGGGCAAAGGGTCAGAAGATGAACTGTTTGAAAAGTTTAAAAAGAGAACGGGTGGCAAACTCTACCAAAAATTTGTACTAAGGCTCACTCCATATAATATTGATTATGAGATTGCCCATAATAACTTCTTGGAGAAGATAGAAGAAAATGGTAAAACTAAATATAGATATTTTAGTAAAGTTTTTCCTACTTTAAAATCTTTAAACAAACACGGGTACTGGGCAACTAGGATAATATATTTTGACCGTAAAATTGACCTTATCCCTTACTACCCTTATATAATTGCAATGTCGTATTATAGCGATGAAAAAGCCATTATTTTTATTGCTGATGAAAGTTTTATAGACCAAGAAGAAAAACTTTTACGTGAATATAAGAGCATAGGCGATAGGGAAGAAAGCCCTATGGTAAACTATTATAGACGTGCATTAGCCGATGAATATATTAAAGTTGCAAAAGAAATGCTAGAGAAAGAAAAAGAAAACATATAAAGGTTATTTTTGTATTCTATAAGGTAGTTTTTATTGCCCTGTAAAGAATATTTTTAACCTTCGCAAAAATTAAAATAACGAGAAAGGAGTGGGACAAAATGCAAGCAAGTGATTTAATTACATACATTAAACAAAATAATCTTATTGTCCCTCTACTTGAAAAAATTGGTTGTCACCAAATAAGCGATAAATCTTTTCAGAAAGATATTAGGTGTGCGTTGCCCGACGGCGATAACCCTACGAGTGTAAGTATAAACAAAGATACTCTGTTCGTGTCAGTGTATTCACGTGGAATTCACGGAAGCATATTTGATTTTGTATCTTATGTGTACCAATGTACTTTTTATGTGGCACTTAAGAAAATTCATATGTTATTAGGCATTCCTTTTGAGCAAGGTGCTAAAGCAAAAAGTCCAACGGAAGATGTTTTAGCAGTATATAAAAGAGCAAAAGGGAAAACTTATGGTAATTTAAAAGAAGATGAGTTTGAAGGATATGAATTAGATTACTTAAATAATTTTATCCGTTTGCCACACAAAAGTTGGATAGATAGTGGGTGTACTTTTGACGCTTGTAAAAGATTTAATTTATGTTTTGATAGTAAAACAAATGCTGTAATTATTCCGTGGTTTAAATGGACTATTCCGCCTAGAAAATTTTCTAAACCTATTGCTGGCTTTGTGAGAAGAACCACATTGCCTAATGCAAAAGAGTTAGGAATACCTAAATACAAATGTGATTATGGTTTTGATAAAGGCAATCATTTATTCGGTCTTGCACAAAATTACTATGACATAAAAAGATTAGGTTATGTAGTCGTTTTTGAAGCTGAAAGGTCAGTAGTTCAAAGAGCAAGTTATGGTGATTATTCGGCTGTTGCAATAGGTAGCCACGAAATTACACAAAGACAAAGAGAAATGCTTGTCGCTTTAGGCGTTGATATTATCATTGCTTTTGATAAAGATATCTCTGAAGACTTTCTAAAACTTACTTGTAGTAGATTTAGAAAAGTGCGTAATTTAAGTTATTTGCTTGATACTAATAATCTATTAGGGGAAAATGAAAGTCCTGCCGATAAAGTCAACACTACATATCAACAATTATTTAGAGAAAGGAAACAATATGTTAAATAAATTCATTCCACCACAAATATTTGAAGAAAAAGTTCTCGAGAATATTAGCAAATATACTTGTTCATATTCTTATGGAGATGGCTTAATCACTTTTGCTTTTTCCACAAACCAAATAAAAAATAAGAAAGGAAATTCCCAAACAACTTTCAATTTTATAAAAAACAAGGCAAATAATTATCCGTTTTCATTTAGAATTTATGACCGCTTTTATAAGTGCAGATGTGCAAGAGAACCTAACTACATTATTTCTGGTGAATTAAAACTCGTGAATGGGGATATAAAAAAACATCTTGCCATTACTACTCAAAATAAAATTACAGAAGATTTATTGCTTACTTTAATACAAAAAGAAATAGAAGAGGAGGAAAATAATGCCTAAAAATGATAATCAATTAGACGCTTTAAAACTCCAACACGGTGTAGATAAAGTATATTCTTGGTCAAAAATATCTTGCTTTCTTGAAGATAAATGGACATATTTTTTAAAGTATGTCCTTCATACAAAAGAAGATAAACCCGAAAATATTTACTTAAGTTTAGGAACTGCCGTACACTCTCAAATGGAAAATTTCTATTTAAAAAATTTATCTAACGCTGAAATGGTAGAAAATTTTAAAACTTCTTATGACCTTGCAAGAAATATGTATGGTAAAAACTTTGTCTATATTGGTGATAATTTAGATGAAGAAGCACGTAAGAAAGCCGAAGAAACTAATGAAAAATTAGCACGTAAATTTGTTATGTGCTGTTCCCACTTTCTTGCTAATGTAAAGAAAGAAGAAGGAATGTGCGAATGTGAAAAATTCTACCCTTGTGTAATTACTGACGCTGGGGGTAAGAATTATCTTATTCAATGCTATATAGATTTCGCTAATTGGAAAAGCGACGGAAGCGTAGATATTATAGATTATAAAACTTCTACGTTTTATGACCCTAAAAAAGCCGAAAAACTTAAACGGCAATTAGAATTTTATGGTATTGCTTTATCTCAAAATGAAGGCATTAGTTGCGATAAAATACATCTTGCGTGGAATTTTATTAAATATATTAATGTAAAATACATTCAAAAGAATGGTAAAGAGAAAGAACGTAGACTTGAAAGAAATGATATTGGTGGTCATTTTGACAATGACGGTAAACTTACGGGTGGTCTTCAAGCCGTAGTTAAGAGTATGCTTAAAGAATTAGGCTATAATGAAGACGACGCATATGAAATTCTTGTTGAATTTGCAACTACAAATTCTATGAGCGTTTTACCACAAGAAATTCAAGATAGATTTACATTCTCTAATTGTATTTTGCCTATTGAATTTAATGAACAAGAAGCAAGTTTACTAGAAGGTTTCATAATTGACACGATTAAAGAAATTGAAATGCGTGAAGAAGAATACGAACGTACGAAAGATGAGTCTTTATGGTGGCAAGATGTGAGCTATGAAGATGTATACCGACTAGAGAATTTATCAGGCTATTCCCCCAAGCTTCACAAACCTTATCAAGAATATTTAGCAAAAGTTAAGGCTAGAGAAGAAGAAGGGCAAGAAAACCCAGAAATTGTAGGTGGTTCAGCATTTTCAAAACTTTGGGGAAGTAAGACAAGCGAGTAGTTATGTATAATTACTCGCTACTTTTTAAATATTTATTAGAAATATTTATGTATTATCAGTGCTAAAAAATTAAAAATATAGTATACTATTAGTGTAAAATATTGTAAAAGAAAGGAGTAAGAAAATGACGAATTCAATAACTATAAGTGAATTATTCACCGAGATAGCGACAATCAGAAATAGCGTATTGAATGACAAACAGTTTACTCTTAAATCACGCTATAAAACTCACACTACGCCACGGTCTTTAGAACATACAATTCACGGTCGTCAAGATATAGATAAAATTCTTATTAGAGATGTGCAATGTTGGCAATATAATTATACTCCATATGATATTGGTGATTTTGAAACCTCATTAGTAATAGGCATTACTACAAATAAGCAAGGCACAATTATACAATGTATGGTAGATAATAATTTAACTTTCCTAAAAGCTAAATCTTTTGCCGATAGAACGCTAGGCAACCAAGTTATTGCAAATACTTTTCAAACTATGGTTGAAAATATTACGAATAAATTAAATTATTTAAAAGAAAGTGGTACTGTGATTATTGGTATTCACGACGACTTTACTTATGAGGACGTAGCTATATGACTGAAATAAATAAGAATTATGTATGTTATCATTTGCACACTGACCTTTCTTTGCTAGATAGTTGTACTAAAGCAAAAGATTACGTCGAATTAGCCGTAAAATTGGGGCAAAAAGCCATTGCTTTTACCGAACACGGTAATTTATTCAATTGGGTGTCAAAAAAGCAAATATGCGACCAAATGGGCGTTAAATACATACACGGCGTTGAATGTTATTTAACACAAGATAAAAGAGATAATAATGGTAGTAAGGTACGTGATAATTTCCATACTATCTTACTTGCTAAAAATTATGAAGGTGTTAAAGAAATTAATCTTGCTATGAGTAAGGCTAGTGATAGTGAACACTTTTATTATAATTCACGAATTACTTTTGACGAATTTTTTGCTTTAAGTAATAACGTAATAAAAATTTCTGCGTGTTTAGCAAGTCCTTTAAATAGAGTAAGAAAAACTGCATTTGAAGAAATTCCGTGCGAAACATTTGAAAAATTATGCTATGCATATGATTATTATGAAGTTCAACCTCACGTATATTCGCAAGAACAAAAAGAGTATAACCGTTGGCTTGCTGACCTTGCGAAAAAATATAACAAACCTTTAATTGCTGGAACGGACACACATAACTTAAATGAATATAAATCTGCGTGTCGTAAAATTCTTATGAAGTATAAAGGTCAAAGTTATGGTGATGAAGATACTTTCGACCTTAACTATAAAAGTTATGAAGAATTAGTTGAATGTTTTAAAAATCAAAAAGCATTAACCGAAGAAGAATATTTAGAAGCCATTGAAAATACTAATGTAATGGCTGATAGTGTAGAAGAATTTACACTAGACACTTCTTTTAAATACCCACATATAAGCGACCATATAGAAGAAGATTTTCTAGGAAAATTATTTTCTATGTTTAATGAAAAATTAAAACTTGGTTATATTTCACAAGATAAAAAACAAGAATATTTAAGTCGTATAAAAGAAGAATACGAAGTATTTAAAAAGTTAGATATGTTAAGTTTTATGTTGTTTATGTCTAATTTAATTGGTTGGTGTAAAAGTAATAATATTCCTGTAGGTTTAGGGCGTGGGTCGGTAAGTGGTTCGCTTATTGCTTATATACTTGGAATTACGGACGTTGATAGCATAGAATGGCATACTATCTTTTCTAGGTTTGCTAATGAAAATAGAAAAGTGTTAGCAGATATAGATGTTGATGTTTATACACCTGACCGACAGCAAATTTACGACCATATTATTGAAACTTTTACTCCCAAATATACTTCTTATATTTTGACAATTGGTACAATAGTTGAGCGTGGTGTAATAGATATTGTAGGGAAAGTCCTGGGATATTCATTAGATGAATTAAAGTTTGTTAAAGATATGTATGATAACGATATTAGCGATAACCATCAAAAAACAAGAGATAAATATAGTGATATTTTTTATTATTTTGACGGATTATTAAATACTGCAATTTCTCAAAGTATGCACCCAGCAGGAATTGTAATTTCGCCAATACCGATTGATGAAACATATGGTGTTTTTCATAGTGATGGGAAAAACATATGTTATTTAAATATGGAAGAACTTCACGATTGTGGAAGTTTAAAATATGACATTTTAGGGTAGACGGTTTGCCCTAGTAAAAGCGGGTAATATGCGGGAAAGAGCTTAGAGCTTCAAGTACTTAAAGGTTGGGGAAGAGCCAATTTGGTGAAGTAAAAACCTTGAAGATTGTTCAATCCGCAGGCACGATAAGTTCCGCCTCAACGAGTGAGAGAATATCTCTGTTGTATATTAGTGATAATATATGATATCCCCGCGAAAATGCTGCACTCTGAACTTAGAGTAACACTCTAAGACCTAAGCAGAAATGACTTAGGAATTAATATAGTAAAAGGATATAAAATGATAAAGAGAGAAGAACAAGATAAATTAATTTTAGAACAATTAAAGAGAATAAATGAAGAAGAAGGATATTTGAATGCAGAACTTATTAAAGAAAAATCAAATATTCCTCGAACTGAACTAGTTGATTTTTTACACAGAAACCAAGGATTACAGAATGTGTGTAAAAAGCATAATTTTACATATAAATTTTGTCGCCATATTTCTTTTGAAGATATTGAAAAAGATATATTAAGAGTTTATGCTGAACAAGGTAAAATTGATACAAAAATGTACGTAAAATATGGAAAATACAGTATGACAACTGTTGGAAGAATTGCAAAAGGGCTAAACGTTATATTAGAAAAGAATAATATTCCTCTTAATATGAGCAGAATGGCTACTCCAGAACAAGTTGGGAAAGATATTGTTAATATTTGTGCAAAATATAATTCAGTTTCTACTAATATATATCGTAAATATGGTACTTATAGTGAAAGTGTAGTCGCTAGATGTTTTGGAACTTGGGAAAATGCATTAAAAACTTTAAATATTCCTTATTATAATTGTAATATTGGGAAAGATGAAATGTTAAGACAATTAAAAGAAATTTATTATAAATATGGGGCGTTGAATTCTACTATTATTTATAATTTATGTACGTTTTCGTATCAAGCTGTTAGATTTTATTTTTCAAATGTTGAGGAACTTAGGATAGCTTTAGGTGTTCCAAACAAAAACTTCTTTGATAAAAGAATTACAAGTTATAATGAATATTTAATTAATGCTATTTTAAAAACTAAATATAATGATGTACATCATCAATATACGTGGGAATGGTTAATTAACGATAGAACTGGTAAACATTTATGGGTTGACTTTTATTTACCAGAAATTAATTTAGCTATAGAATATGATGGAGGGCAACATCATTATCACGTTAAATATCAAACCAAACCTTCTAATGCTTTAGATAAAGTACAATATCGCGATAAGCTTAAAACTAAACTTTTAGAGGAACATAATATTCCTTTATTACGCATTCCTCATACTGTAAAAATCAACGAAGATTATCTTTTCTCTTTAATAAATCATTATACATCAAAATAAATAAAACTATATTAATTTAACAAATTTGTAAATCAAATAGGCATCATTCAACAAACTTGTGACCTAGCACATATTCCTTTCCCTAATTCTAAAACGCTTAATTGGAATGATGAAGAAGTATGGAAACATATGTTAGATAGTCCCGTTGGTCTTTTTCAAATGAATGGTGACTTTGCTTTTAGTTCGTTGAAAAAATTTGAGCCACATTCTATTAGTGATATTGACCTTGTGACGGCTGCTATTCGTCCTTCGGGAGCAAGTTTTAGAGATAAACTATTTGCAAAAGAGTGGTATAAAAACCCTTCTCCTATGATAGACGAACTCTTAAAAAATAATTATGGGTATTTGCTTTATCAAGAAGACTGTATAGCGTTTTTGCAACAAATATGTGGTTTTAGTGGGGGCGACGCTGACACTGTTAGACGTTATATTTGTGCTAAAAAAGAAGATAAAATTGCTGAATGGCTGCCTAGAATATTAGAAGGCTATTGTCGCAAGTCTAACAAGCCAAGAGAGATTGCAGAAGAAGAAGCAAAAACTTTCTTAAAAATTATTGAAGACTCTGCGTCTTACCAATTCAATTATAATCACGCTCAAGCATATAGTATGTTAACTTATATTTGTGCTTACTTAAGATATTATTACCCTTATGAATTTGTGACAGCATATCTAAATTGTGCAGCAAATAATGATGATATTAAAGACGGAACGCAACTTGCTAATGAATTTGGTATTAAAATTTATGATATTGAGTTTGGTAAGTCAAAAGATAAATATGCAATTGGTGTTGAAAATAACGAACGTATTATTTATAAAGGGTTAAGTTCGTTGAAAGGTTTCGGCGAAGAAGACGGCTCTAAACTTTTTCAATTATATGAAGAACATCTTAACGCTAGTTTTCTTGAGCTTCTTCCTTTGATAATTCAAACCATAGGCAAAGCAAAAACGCTTATTCTTGCTCAACTTAATTACTTTAGGAAGTATGGTAAAACACAAAAGATAGTTAATATGATACAAATATTCGTTGAATTCGGTACAGCAAAATCATTTACACTTGCTAAGTTAACTACCTTGAATGAGAAATATAATATCTCTAGCGACTTAATTAAAGGTTATTGTAGCAAAGTCACAGCAAAAACTTATAGTGGTTTTGATAATGATAGGTTTATACGTGATATGTGGGCGATTTTACCTAACGAACACTTAAATTTAGGGGAGAGATTAAATGCTGAACTTGAATATTATGGAAGTATTTCTTATGTCAATTCGCAATTTAAAAATTTTTATGTTGTGCTTGACGTTAGGAAAACCAAATCAGGAGTAATGTCTATCACCGTACAAGATTTATCAGACAAATCGCTTAAAGTCTATACGTGTGGTGAAACATATAAATTACTTGAAGAACCTTTATCTAAAGGAACAATTTTCCAACTTTTGATGGACAAATTAAAACCGAAGTATAAATTCAATTCTAATTATGTTGAAGGTGGTGACGAGCCAAAATACTTCGTTGTGCCAAATGAATATAAAAATGTATTAATTAATTGGAAAACGTATTACACTCCTTTAGTTAAAGAAAAGAAAAAATAAAAAAGAAAGAGGAATTAGTTATGGAACAAAAAGAATTTAAGTTTGAATTAAATACTATAAAACAACTTGCGAGTATTCAACATTTTTATAAGTTAATAGGTCTTCAAGATTATATTGACAATTTATATTATGAAAAGTTAGAAGAAGCAAAAAAAGATAAAAAAGGCGACGCTGAAATTCGTGAATATATAAAAGAAAACCTAGAAGACGGTATCGACCTTGTAATAAATACTGAAGACAAGGAAACAATTAGACGTATTTTAATTGATACTTATACAAGATATGATGTTAAGTTCAATGAACAAACAGATGAGTTTGAATTTTATTTAAAGCCTAAACATAAACAACATTTATCTACAATTTTTGCTAAAGCAATTGAAGAAAATATTAATACTTTCGCTCCGCATTCAGTTGATGATGTAGCAAAAGGTCAAATTGTTTTATTTTTACGCACACGTGAAGAAGTAGAGGCTTTAAAGGACGCTCAAATTATTAACCAAGGCGAAATTATAGACGAACAATTGCCTCGTATGACTAAACTTGCCGAAGAGTTAAAAGCCGAAAAAGAAGAGGAAAAGAAGTAATGAGTGAAAGTGAAGATGTACGTAAAGAACAACCTAAAAACGATTATAATGAATACACAGAGAACTTACACTATGATAGTAATGCTACATATCTTTTCCCAATATATCAAGTGACTTACATAGATTATATGCAAGGTACTCAAACAACTATTACAATAGATAGTTTACCAGCACTTAACTATTGGGTGGAACAGAATTTTATGTTCAATTCGCCAATAAGTGTATGCCAAATTAGGAAAGTTTATACTATTAAAAACTAAATTAGAAAGGGTGAATTATGCGTGCAATTAGAAACAAAGAAAACTATTAAAACGACAGTAAGTATTACAACTATTCAATACCCTAGAGTACAAAAGGTGAGTGAGGGGACGTGGGGAATTCTGCGTTGTTGGGACAAGGAAAATAAAAAAGATATTTGTGTGACGGGAGAACTCCCTAAAATTGACTTGACAAAACGTGAGAATAATACAACTTATTCTTTAATTGCAAACGAAATTAATCACCCTACTTATGGTTTGCAATACCAAATTGTGTATATGCAACCTTTACTTACCGAAGATAATCACGCTGTGCGAAATTTCCTTTCTTATATTCTAACGCCTTTACAAGTGCAACTGTTATACGCTACTTATGATAACCCGTTAGAATATATAAAAAAGAAAGATGTCAATTCTTTGTGCAAGGTAAAAGGAATAAAAGAAATTACGGCAAAAAAAATTATAAAAAAATACGAAGAAAATATACAATACGAACAAGCATATAGTGAACTTGGGCAATATAATTTAACAGCCAATTTAATTCAAAAATTATTAACCCGTTATAAAAATTTAAGTAAGTTAAAAGAAATTTTACAAAATAACCCTTACCAACTAATAAAAGACGTAAAAGGAATTGGCTGGGCAAAAGCTGACGAAATAGGAATAAAGGTAGGAATATCAGTTTTTAGTCCTAAAAGAATTGCTGGGTATATTGTTTACTTTTTAGAAAATCAAGCTGAAAGTGGTAATTCGTGGGTAGTACCTAGTGTAATTACTGAAGGAGTGCTAAAATTATTCACACCAACTGAATTTAGCGAACATAAAGAAGAAATTTATAATTCTTTAAAAGAAGCTATTATACAACTTAAAGAAGACGATACTATATATTTTGATGAAGTAAATAATAAAGTCTTTTTACTTTCTTACTTTAATCTTGAACGAAAAATAGCAAAAGAACTTATTCGTTTACTAGACGGAGATGTCCAAAACCCTACTTACCCTATTGAAGAAGTAGTACACGAAATTGAGAGTGAAAGAGGTTGGACGTTAACCGACGAACAAATAAATGGGGCAAAGATATTTGAATATAGTAATGTAGGTGTTATTACTGGTGCGTCTGGTACGGGCAAAAGTTCAACTGTCGAAGTTTTAACTCGTGCATTTAAAGGTAAAAGTATTGCACAAGTTGCCTTAGCAGGACGTGCTGCTTCACGTTTAAGTGAAATTACTGGTCTTGAAGGTTCAACCATTCATAGATTACTTGGTGTAAATGAAAATAAAAAATTTATGCACAATAGAAATAATCAACTTAATTATGATATAATTATAGTAGATGAAATATCTATGATAGGGGGACAATTATTTTATTCTTTAATTCAAGCAATTCCTACGGGTTCTAAACTTATTTTAGTGGGCGACCACAACCAATTAGAAAGTATTGGTAGTTTAAATTTACTTAAAGATTTAATTGACAGTAAGGTTATTCCCGTTCAAATCTTAAACAAAATTCATAGACAAGCACAAGAAAGTGGTATCATTACTGAAAGTTTTAAAGTAAAAGACGGAGAAAGTATTACTAATGGTTGTGTGGACGGGCATATTTATTGTCGTGGTAAACTTCAAGATTTTGTTTTAGCCCTAGATAATCAAACTACTAATGAAAGTGTTATAGAATTTTTTAAACAAGAATATAGTCGTTTAAAAGACATTCATAAAATTCAAGTTATCGTTCCTATGAAAGAGCGTGGGGATTTATCGGTAGATAAAATCAATAAACGTATTCAAAATTATTACAACCCTGTTTCACCTTATATAAATGAAGTCTACCCTTATGCTAATGACAAATCAAAAGTCTTTAGGGAAGGTGATAAAGTTATTAATGTAGTTAATAATTATAATTGTGAAAATACTAACGGCGACACGGTTGCTGTATTTAATGGGTATATTGGCATTATTGATAAAGTTGACACAGAAGATAATACAATTATTGTAGATTATACTTACCATTATGGCAATGAAGTTGGCAAGGTAATTTATAAAAAAGCAATGTTTAATAATCTACAACTTGCTTACGCTATTACTTGCCATAAATTTCAAGGTAGCGAAATTGATACTGTAATAGTGGGTATAGATTTAATAAAATAGGTCACGTTTATAGAAATATAGATGGAAAATATCTTCCTGAAATGCTGGAAAATCTTAAAGCCTTTACGCCTATATGGAGCGTGAGCAGAAACAAGGTAAAGGATAGT
>OGOZ01000518.1_pt1 | contig 25998 bp, 19 predicted proteins | sample 1552801 | NCBI WGS metagenome assembly OGOZ01 (sample SAMEA2580196, study PRJEB22360) | human gut metagenome | biome: human gut; feature: human-associated habitat; material: faeces | place: Denmark | collected 2008/2010 | reverse complement strand
AGGGTCGGCATCTTCAGGACGGAGACCATTTCCTTGAAGGACGGGTTGGTCGGAGTTGCGTTCGGATCAGCTTCCTTCTTGAGTTCTTCCTTCTGCTCGGCCGGAACCCAGAAAGCATAGACGCACAGCATGCTGAGGCCGCAGATGGAACCAACCCAGAAGTTCAGCAGCGGGTTGATGTTGAACAGGAAGCCTGCGCACAGTGCCACGACAGCGTAGCCGAAGGAGCCCCAAGCGCGGGACTGGCCGTATTCGAAGCCGAACTTACGGGAGTAACGTTCGGTGATGGCTTCGAACAGGGAGCAGCCGGCCATGAAGCCTGCGGACAGCACGATGGAGCCGAGAAGCACGCCGATGAATCGGGTGGTGCCGCCGGCGGTCAGCATCGGCTGGTACACGAACTGCACGAACGGGCCAACGCATGCAGCGACCGCAGAGATGAAGATCACGAGCTTACGCTTAATGCCCAGCTGGTCCTGAATGGTGCCGTAAACGAACATGATGACCAGGGTGGCCAAGGAGTTGATGGAGTAGATCTGGCCCTGTTCCGCGGAGCTCATGCCCAGACCGTGGGTCGGGTCAGTGAGCCAGCGGGAGAAGAAGGACCACCAGATGCCCCAGGAACAGAAGAACATGAAAATGCCGAAGGAGCTCTGCAGATAGGAAGGATTCTTCCATACAGAACGTGTTTTGCTTGCCATTTTGATTCTCTTTTTCTCTTCGCGCTGCCGCTGCCGCGCGGCAGCGATCGCTTCCGATGTTGTTTTGGCTTGCGCCTGCTCTGATTTCAGCTGCCGTGCCGAAAAGCGAACATGGCTTCAAGATAGCATGTTGCAACTGCTTCGTCAATCGTTTGACGTCAATCGTTTGACGTCAACGTTTGTAAGGATTTGCGGATAGTTGAAATTAAGCCTGAATCAACTGCTGGCGGACTGTTGGCACGATTGCTTTATTCGGCGTGTCGTGAACAAACGCACAATTTTCATGTATAGAAAATGGCTGTGCGAACAATCGTAAGCATTTGAATCGTTGTAAAAACAGAAAAATCAGGATATGACGGAATCTTTTTCCAACAATGCGCAGTGGATCTTCGCCGGAATCGGCGCATCAAGCGGCGGCAGGGAAGCTCTGGCGGATGGACATGAACTGGTATCCACATCTTTGCCTTCAATCATGGAAATCAGCTTGCAGGCTGACCAATAGCCCATTTCGTAATGTGGCAGTTCGACGGTGGTCAGCTGCGGTTCAAGTGTCTCTGCGAACACGCGGTGGTTGTCCACGCCGATCACGGAAATATCCTTGCCTACCGTAAGCCCTCTTCTTGCCGCGCATTCGTACACATACCAGGCGCGCGCATCATTGAAGCAGAAGAAGCCGTCCGGATGCTCGTCGTCGAACAACTTGTTCACGGCGCGTAAAACTGGACCGTCGTTCATTACGTTGCATACCAGCGATGGGTTGAACGCACGTCCGGCCTCCTGCAATGCGGTGCGGTAGCCGGCAAGACGACCGTCCTGCGCGATCATGTTTTCCGCGCAACCCACGTACGCGATACGTTTGCAATCGGCCTGCAGCAACCGTATCGTGGCGTCATAGCCGATCATGAACTCGTCGGGCTCGACGCTGGGAACCTTGTTCTCATAATCGGTGGCGTCCACCATCACCACGGGATAATCGCTCAACGATTCAGGCACATGCGCGATGCGGTTCGACATCTTCGAATAGAAGAATCCATCCACGCCGTATCGTTTCAACGTGGCGATTTCGTTCTCCTCGCTCGCCTTGCCGTCGGTGCTGACTGTGAACAGCATGTAGCCGTAGGCACTGGCCGCATCCTGTGCGCCCAGAATGATGCCGCCTGCGTATGGTGTGGTGGCAACTTCCTCGCTGATGAAGCCGAGGATTCGGGTTTTGTTGGTACGCAGGCTTCGCGCCAACGGGTTGATCTTGTACCCGAGTTCGGTCGCCTTGTTCCGCACCAGCGAAGCAAGCGTGGGATTCACCCTGCCTTCGTCACGTCCGTTGAGCACGAGGGACACCGTGGAAATGGATACCCCTGTCTGTTCGGCGATTTCCTTCATCGTGGTCATAATCGCAACACTATACCCAAACAAAAGCGAAAGGCGCGCTTTTCCCAGAAAAACGCGCCTTACGTGTGGAATGCCCTGTTCCGTCAGGGGTTATTTCGACAGAATCTCGTTTACCAGTTCCTGCTTGGCGTGGATCTGTCCTTCGAAACCGGGACGGATGTCGAGACGGATCACCACGTCGGTGCGGTAACCCTGGCCGGCAAGCTTCATGGTGGCGTCGCGAATCACCTTGAGCACGTCATCGATGTCGCCTTCGATATTGGTGAACATCGCGTTCGTCTCATTCGGCAGACCGGATTCTCGGATCACGTCCACGGCTTGCGCCACGTACGTGGACTTCTCCGGGCTTGCGCCGGCGGGGGAGATGGCCACCGCGGCAAGCGTGTTGATGTACGGTTTGCCTGTTTTCGGATCGACAGGCACTTCCTGCTTTTCGGCATTGCGATCGAGCGTCATGATGTTCCTTTCTTGCGGTTGCGCGTACTTGCTTTGTCTGCGATGGATTGTGCGGTCTAGCGCCACTTCCATGCGTGATCCATGGGGCCGGAGCCGTGGCCGAGGTCGAGTTGCGCCTCCAAGGCGCCGGTCAGATACAGCTTGGCATGGTCGACAGCCGTCGGCAGATCCTCGCCGAGCGCCAGATGGCTTGCGATTGCGGAGGACAGCGTGCATCCGGTGCCATGCGTGTTCGGGTTGTCGATACGACGGGAACGGAACCACGTGATTTTGCCGTTCGGCTCGACGAGCACGTCGCTGGCGTCCTGCGTGCCGTGGCCGCCTTTGACGAGGACGGCGCAGCCGAAGTGGCCGGCGAGCAGATGTCCTGCGGTGACCATGTCGTTCTCGGTGCGGATGGAGCTGCCGTTCTCGTAATCGATTTCGCCCGCGCCCTGCTGGATGGCCAAGTCGCACAATACTTGGGTTTCCGGCATGTTCGGCGTGATGACGGTGGCCAGGGGGAACAGCTTGGAGGTGAGCGCCGCGATGGCGTCGTCCTCGATGAGCTTCGCGCCGGATGTGGCCACCATCACCGGATCAAGGACGATGTTTCCCGCGTGGTGCGCGGTGAGACGGTCGGCGATCACGCTGATGAGTTCGACGCTGGAGACCATGCCGATTTTCACCGCGACCGGAGGAATATCCTCGAATACGGCGTCGATTTGTGCCGCAAGCATTTCTGGGGGAGTGTTGGTGACCATCGTGACGCCGGTGGTGTTCTGTGCGGTGAGCGCCGCGATGGCGGTCATGCCGAACACGCCGTTGGCAAGCATGGTCTTCAGGTCGGCCTGGATGCCGGCTCCGCCGGATGAGTCCGATCCCGCGATGCTCAATACCGGTGGCAATGTGCTGGTCATAATGCTCCCTTCCTGGTGCCTTCATCGGCGTCTGTTATACGAATCGCCATGCAAATCAGTATGCGAACTGGCGGATCTGCATGCATCGCATCACAGAACCGCCAGTCTACGCCGTGGATTCGTCAATGCACGGCACTAATCCACGAATATGCTTGGCTCTCACTGATACAGTGTGGAGCCGCCTTCGCGGAACTTCTCGCTCATCGCCTGCATTCCGGCCGCGATCGTCTGCGCGTCTGCGACCAGTTTCTCCTGTGCCGCGGCGTCGCCGAACTTCTTGCGGATGTTCTGCGAAATCGCCATAGAGCAGAACTTCGGGCCGCACATGGAGCAGAAATGAGCCATCTTCGCGGGCTCGGCGGGCAGCGTCTCGTCGTGGAACGCGATGGCGGTGTCCGGATCGTAGCTCAGATTGAACTGGTCGAGCCAGCGGAATTCGAAACGCGCCTTGCTCATCGCGTTGTCGCGGTCCATGGCATGCGGATGGTGCTTGGCGATGTCGGCCGCATGGCAGGCGATCTTGTAGGCGATCACGCCCTGCTTGACATCGTCTTTGTTCGGCAGGCCGAGGTGCTCCTTCGGCGTCACGTAGCACAGCATGGCGGTGCCGTAACGCGCGATTTCCACACCGCCGATGGCGGAGGTGATGTGGTCGTAGCCCGGCGCGGTATCCGTGGTAAGCGGGCCAAGCGTGTAGAACGGGGCATCCTTGCAGATGGCTTTCTCCATCTCGATGTTCATGCGCACCGTATCGAACGGAATGTGGCCGGGGCCCTCGATCATCACCTGCACGTCATGCTTCCATGCGCGTTGGGTGAGTTCGCCCAGTGTCATGAGCTCGGCGAACTGTGCGGCGTCGTTGGCGTCGGCCAGCGAACCCGGACGCAGGCCGTCGCCCAGCGAGAACGCCACATCGTACTTGGCGAAAATGTCGCACAGCTCATCGAAATGCGTGTACAGGAAGCTTTCCTGATGATGCTGCAGGCACCATTCCGCCATGATCGAGCCGCCGCGGGAGACGATGCCCGTCGTGCGGTTGGCGGTCAGTGGCACAAAGCGCAGCAACACGCCGGCATGGATGGTCATGTAGTCCACACCCTGCTCGCACTGTTCGATCACTGTGTCACGGAACAGCTCCCAGCTCAGCTTGGACGCATCGTCCTCGACCTTCTCCAGCGCCTGGTACATCGGCACGGTGCCGATCGGAACGGGCGAGTTGCGCAGAATCCACTCGCGCGTGGTGTGGATGTCGTTGCCGGTGGACAGATCCATCACGGTGTCGGCGCCCCACTTGGTGGCCCACGTCAGTTTCTCCACCTCTTCGTCGATGGACGAGGTGACGGCCGAATTGCCCATGTTCGCGTTGAGCTTGGTGAGGAACTTCGAACCGATGATCATCGGCTCGGCCTCGGGATGGTTGATGTTGCACGGCATCACTGCGCGTCCGGCGGCCAGTTCGGAACGCACGAGCTCCACGCTGCAGTGCTCGCGTTCGGCCACATAGCGCATCTCCGGGGTGATGATGTTGTGGCGCGCATACCACATCTGGGTCACCGGATGGTCTTTGGCGCGCAACGGCTTGTGCTGACGGCCACGCCATTCCTTGGAGGCCTTGCCGCGCTTGATGGCGCGCTTGCCATCATCCTCGAGGTTGCGGCGGCGACCCTCGTATTCCTCAACATCGCCGCGGTCGCGAATCCAGTCGAGACGAAGCGGCGCCAGGCCCTCCTTCGGATCGCACTTGGGGCCTTCCGTGTTGTAATCCTTGAACGGCGCGTTCGGGCCGACGCCGGGGGTGTCGGACAGCTTGATCTCGGTGTACGGCACTTCCAGATCGTAGGAGCCGAACTGGTTTTCGAAATGGACGGGCGTAGTCTTGCGGATATGCGCCTTGTCGCGTTGCTTGGAACCACGGGCGGCGATGTCCACGCGCTGCTGCTTCGCCAGCTTGGAGGCGGCCTTGGCCTCCTTGGCGTTCGTGAACTTCTTCTCGGTTGCTTCGGAAGGCTTCTCGGCTGGTGCCGTGGTCTTCACACGCGGAGCATAGCCGTGCTTCCTGTCGCCGCGCACCGCCTTCCACCGCGTCACCATCTCACGGGTGGCTGCTTCCGGATCGTCCGCGCCCGCGATCGCGGACACCACGAACCAGCCGGCGGCCTTGGAACGTGCCAGCATCTCCATATCGTCGGCATGCACGCCACCGCCGACGACGACAGGGAATTCGCTTGCCGTGCAGATCGTGTTGATCTGCTCCTCGTCGAGCGTATGTCCGGAACCGTCGTTGCCGCCCACGGAGGCTTCCGGCTTGGTGGTGGAGACATGCAGCGGACCGGCTCCGATATAGTCGATGCAACCGTTCGGCAGCTCGTTGATGAGCTTGACGAGGCTTTCGGTTTCGGCGGACAGGCCGACGATGGCGTCCTCACCGAGCAGCGCACGGGCCTCGCGCGGTTCCATATCGGTCTGGCCGATATGCACGCCGTCCACCTTGATGCCCTTGTTGCGGGCCTGCCACACCACGTCCACGCGGTCGTCGATGACGAACGCCACGGAATCGGACTTGCCGTTGTCTTCGATAATCTGGGCGATGTCGCGGGCCATCTCAGTGATGTCCTTCGCATCGGCATCCTTGGCGCGCAGTTGGATGAACGTCGCGCCGCCGCGCAGCGCGTCATCGACCACGTCCGTCACCGGTCGGCCCTTGCAATCCTGAGGGCCGACCACGAAATATGCGCTCATGTCGAAACAGTCGCGCATGGATGCATATGGATAGTTATCCATTATTTCTCCCCTTTTTTATTGAGTAAGTGCTCCAGAAGAAGTCTTGTGAATCATGCAATCGTATATATTTCGTATATACGATTGTGGTTGTGTGGAATTAGTCCAGAAAGACGGAATCAGACGGTTTCGTTGATTTCGGATTCGGCCACTTGGTCTGCGGTGACGTTCCACAGCGCGTCGAGCAGCGCCACCTGGAACGATCCCGGTCCATTCGACTGCGTTTCCGCGATTTCGGATGCGCGGTCATACAGCAACGATGCGGCCAGCGCCGCCACAAGCGGTTCGGCGACGGCGAGATACGTCGCGGTCACGCCACCGAGCGAGCAGCCGGCGCCGGTGATTTTCGTCATCATCGCGCTGCCACCGGGCAGACGGAAGACGCGGTCTCCGTCGGTCACCAGATCGATCGCGCCGGACACCGCGACCGCGCCCTTGCCGGTGGGGGAATGCTTCGCCAGATGACGGGCGATGCGCTTGGCCGCGTCGACGGCCGAATCGACCTCATCGACGGCCTCCACGCCCGCGGGGCGAGTGGTCGGATTGTCCGGTTCGGCGTTGGCGAGACCCCACATCGCGTCGAGCGCGATAATCTCGCTGGCGTTGCCGCGCACGATGGTCGGCGGATATGTGCGGAACGATTTGAGAATGGCCGTGCGCGTCTCGCCAATGCCGGCCGCGACCGGGTCAAGCACCCACGTCTTGCCGTTCTTGTGCAGTTTGTATGCGATTTCGGGCAGCGCGTCCTTGAAGAACGGCAGCAGCGTGCCCACGTTGATGTAGTTGGATCCGGCGATTTCGGCGGTGGCGATCACATCGTCCGGCAGATAACTCATGGCGGCCGTGCCGCCGGCGGCGAGCTGCGCGTTGGCCACCAGATTGATGGTCACGAAATTGGTGAACGACTGCGCCAGCGGAGTCTGCTCGCGTACGTCGATGACGGCCTGCCTGATCTTCGTGCGAATCGGATCGGTGGCCGGAACGGACGTCATGCCATCGTTGTTATCGGTGCCGTCGGCATATGAGTCAATGCTCATGATCTGCTCCCTACGTTGGTCCTAACCAACAGGTTCAAAGGGTCAGGCGTTGAGCCTATCTCAGCTTGCCGGACTCGGCCGTCAAGCACCCCCGCATGTTCAATTCCCCTTCAATGTATACAAGGGTGCTGACACGGGCTAGTCGCGTGTGGCTGGGTTCTTGCTCGGCAGTGCCATGAAGACGATGTAGGCGATTTTGGAACCGGCCGTCAACAGCAGCGCGATGGCGGTTATGCCAAGGCTGGCATTGGTGCCGTCAATCGTATGCATCGCGCCATGACTGATCGTCAAACCCACGGAATCTCCCAAAAGCGTGCCGGCGAACGATGCGACCAGTAATACGGCGAGCGTCCTGCCGCCGCGACCGGAATCGTGCAATCGGCGAATGGAAAGTGCGATGAACGGAATGATTGTCGCCATCTTCCACATGAGCGGGAATCTGCCGAAAACCGCGCGGGGAAAGCCGCTTCCGCCGGTACTTCTGTACAGCGACGCGATGACGAGACTCGCCATGATTACGATGAGAAGATCGCACAGCATCCACCACCAGAACTCGCTGCGTGACGCGCGTCCCCTGAAATCAAGGGCCTTCTTCCAGAATCTCAGGAACGCTTCACGCATACTGCAACCGTATGCAGGCTGATTGATGGACGGGACGAAGTGGGGGCGCCTATACCCACCGTCCGCCTGCCATGCGTGCGTGGACGAGTCGCTTTCCGCCGTATGGTATGCGCCGAATCGCTGTTGCGTGTTGCTCGAATCGTTGAAGCCATAATGATCTTGAGGGTTGTATTGGTGATCGCTCTGATCGGAGGGCCGGTATTGGTTCGGTGCTGACATGGATCGCCTTTCGACTGGGAAAATGACTTACAGCATATAAATACGGTGAAAACGATAGTGTGGTCGGATATTTTCCGAAAATCTATATCGCGAGCTGGAATATTCCGTATTGGCTCCTGAGATTACTGCTCACCCACAATTGCCGTCGTGGATGGACGAGGCGATTTGGTCGCTTTGCTCATCCATCGCGTATTCGGCCAGACCCTGCTGTTGTTCGGCGATGCGTCCGCGGTCGGCGCCGAGATACAGCACGGAATAGGAATTTGTCACCGCTTCCGTGCGGTCGCCGGCGATCGCGGGCTGTATGGTTCCACAGGAGATCATGATCGAACGATGAGAAAGCTCATGTTTGACGACATCCACCAGCCAGGGGCTTCGCGCGGTCTGCGTCCATGATGGGTGCGTGGTGAGGATATGCACGACGTTCCGCTGCGCGCGATCCGATGATTGGCAATAATAGGCCACGGTGAATTCCTGGGGGAGTCCGCTGGTCTGATCGCCGCAACCGTATTCCATGGTCTGCTCGATCTGCACGCCCATCGTCCCCGCCACGTTCGTCGCAAGCGTGTACCAACCAGCCGGATCAAGATCGCCGTTGAGCGCTGGCACGGCAATCGCCGCAGTGGAGACTTCCGCGTTATGCAGATTGGCCACTGAGTCCGATACTTGCTGCTTCACCGTAGAACGCAGCTTTTGCAACGACTGCAGGTCGGTGAGCAGATCCTGCATGGACGAGTAATGACGGTCCTTTCCATATCGGTCGATCAGCTCGTTCACCTGCGTCGGATCATCCACCTGCAACAGCCATTGCCCGCCATGCTGGGTGAAATCATCGGCCATGGTCTTGTCCACCGCGTCGAGCAGCGTCTTGGTCTGCTCGTCGAGGTTGCGCGCCGTGACCTGCATATTGGAAACGGCTTCCTGCTGACGATTGCGGTTCAACGAACCGATCGCCCGCTGCACCGGATCATGCGTGGTGATCGACTGGATTTCCCTGGTTTTCGCTAACTGGTCGTAGTCAGTGATGTACTGCTGCACATTTTCGATTTCCGCCGCATATTGGTCCGGATCCTCCATGCTCTGCGCGAAAGCGACGCTGTCCTGCGCCGTCTGCCGAATCCCTTGCATGGTTTCGATCTGCTGCGTGGCCCAATCATTTTCGTCCGATACGGTGCCTTTTTTGAAATATACGGCTGTGATGAATACCGCGCATATGATGACCACGGTCAGAACATTCTTGGCGATTCGTGAACCGCGCGAATTCGAATCAATCAACAGCATAACCCCAGTCTACTGGAATGTACCGTGTCTCGTCGCAGTACGCCCTTTCCTCTGACTTCTCGAACGTGTATCGAACATGCATGTCAGGGTGATCACTTCCGTTTGGATCCGTCCGGCCAAGTGATACCCGTATCGGGGGAGTGCATCACGTTCTTGTAGATGTCGTTGCGCACGTAGATGTCGTAGGAGCCGGTCGTTCGCTGGTCCTTCCAAGGCGTGACGAGATTGACGACGCGAACCTTGGTATAGTCGTTGCGATCGTATCCCAGATCGGAGAAATAGAATGGTTGGTAGATGATGTCGTAGACTTCCGGCTCGCCCCAGCTTCTCCAGGTGGCGAGGTCCTTCTTGCTCTCGTAGGGGTGCTCTATCCAGTCCCATGACGCAAAGCTGTGTCCCTGGTACGCGTTCGCTGCGAGATTGTGTTTGAAGTATGGGGCCATTTCCACCTGTGTCCGCTGCAGCCAGGAAGTGTAGTCGATGCAATTGTCTCCACCGGCGCAGTACCCGCCTTTGTCGATCAATTTGGCGACGCTTGGCGTGGTGTCGGACATTTTGATGAGACGTGTCCATCCCGACATCCACCGGTATTTATCCAGATGATAGGTTTTGACGTAGTTCGCCATCGCCCTGGATGGCGCATAATCGTAGCGGATGTCGCAGATGCTCGCACTGGCCGTCCAATACACGCCGATGAGCATGAGCAGCATTCCAAGTGCCTTCATCAGATTGAAATAGCGGAGCGAGGTTCTTCCTCCAAGTTGGCCGATGAGCCAATCGGCCAAAGTAAGGCACCATTTCGGCCAATCATCGGCGCTGATGGGCCGTGTCTCGCAGTCGATGGCCAGAATCGCTATGAAGAATCCCAGTATGATGCCGTCGTGGTGCGTGGTGAAGTGCTGTGTGAACACGATGCTCATCGCCAAATACGTGGTCAGCAGCAGTGTCGCATTGCTCCTGCGTCGGCTGATCTGAATGAGGAACGCCCACATCAGCCCGGAGAACAGTCCCGCCTCAAGAACTTGATCCCATGAGAGCGTCACGAAGTTGAAGGATGAGTTTGTCAGGATTGACGTGAATAGCGTTTCAGACGGCAATAGGATCCAGGCGTTAAGGAACCGTTGCCAGACGGGAACCGGTTCCTCGGTTCCCTGTACATCGAAATTGCTGTGGAACACGTCCTTCGCCGGAATGACGTCGATGATCAGAATCACGGCGAATGCCAGCAGCGCAAGCAAAGCGAAGAACCTTCGCTTATTGCGGATCAGCGAATGGTCGGATTTCAGGAACCGGAACACCCAGTTGACCGCGAGCATGCCGGAGATCACAATGCCGTACGAGCTGGTTAGGCACAATAGCATCATGCTCAGTATGACCGGCAGTGGCTTCTCGTCGCGATTCTTCCAATTGATGGCGATAAGCAGCATCGCGCAGATCATCAGCGCGTACGGGCGCGAAGTGACGCCGTACTGGTAGCACAGGAAGTATGAGAACGGCAGTATCGCCTTGAACAGCTCCGGCAGCTTGGTTTTGAATTCGAGCAGCCAGATCATGAGCGTGGCGAACACCAGATTGACGCTTTTCAGGCCGATCTCATAGGGAACGCCCAGCTTGGCGGGTATGGCAAGGATCATCCACCACAGTGGCGGATGTCCTTCGTAGTGGGGGCGTTCCAGAATCATCTCGCGCCATGAGCAGTCGCGTGCTATGAGCCATGCCTGCGCCTCGTCGAACCACGGTTCGTGGAAGCACATCACCGTGGCCACCAGGATGACGTACACGGCGAGAACCGCGCAGTGTAGGCGGAACGGCGTAATCCAATGTCTGATCTTATCGAATCGCGTCACTTTCGCTTTGCCTGCAGCGGTTGCTGTTGCTGAACCCATTGTCTTTTCCTGTCACTTCCAAAATATATGGATATGTATTGCGATTTGACGCATTGAAAAAGGCGGATCCGCCACGGTCGCGCCGTTACGAACCCGCCATTGTCTGGATATGCGATGACGATCAGAAGGACTTGCGTGCGCCACAGAGCTTCTCGAACTCCTCGCGCACCTGCACCTTCACCAAGGCATCCTCGAATGTGATGGTGCCCTTGTTCACCAGACGCGCCAGATCCTGGTCGAGCGTGTGCATGCCTTCCTTCTCTCCGGATTGCAGCACGGTGCGGATCTGATGCGCCTTGCCGCTTCGGATCAGCGCGGCGACGGCCGGAGTGTTAATCATCACTTCGGTGGCCGGAGCACGTCCGTGACCGGTGGCGCGAGGAATCAGCGTCTGCACGATGACGGCACGCAGCGTGGACGCCACCTGTACACGGATCTGCTGCTGCTGGTTCTCCGGATACACGTCGATCAGACGGTCCACGGTGGAACCCGCGTCCTGCGTATGCAGGGTGGCGAACACCAGGTGGCCGGTCTCCACGGCGGTCAGTGCGGTGGAGATGGTTTCCAGATCTCGAAGCTCGCCGACCTCGATGATGTCCGGATCCTCACGCAGCGCGCGCTTCAGTGCCTCCGCGAAGCTTTTCGTGTCGGTGCCCACCTCGCGCTGGCTCATCACGCACTTCTTGTGCTGATGCACGAATTCGATCGGGTCTTCGATGGTGATGATATGGTCGGCGCGTTCCGCGTTCGCCTTGTCCACGATCGCGGCCAACGTGGTCGACTTGCCGGAACCGGTAGGGCCACACACCAGCACTAGGCCGCGCGGCAGCAACGCCAGATCGGCGATGCGTGGGTCAAGCCCCAGTTCCTGGGCGGTTTTGATGGTGGTCGGAATGGTACGGAGCGCGGCGCACACGCCCATACGGTCGTGGTACACGTTCACGCGGAAACGGAGCAGGTCGCCGACCGCGAAGGAGATATCGAGTTCCAAATCCTCCTTGAAACGCTCAAGCTCCAATTCATTGGTCATGACCTTCACGGCCTCGTACGTGCGGTTCTTGTCCCACACGCTCAGCCCCTTGGCCGGCCTCAGCTTGCCGTCCACACGCAGCATCGGCGGATCGTTGACCACCAGATGCAGATCGGAGGCGTTGAGCTCAACCAGTTGGCGAATCGCGGAGATGAACTCGTCATCCGCCTCCGGATGCTCGGCGCGCAGGAGATCCTCCACCTGCTGCGCTTTGATCTTGCGCTCCTTCGGCACCGCATCCTCATCGGAATCGTTGGTCTCGGGCACCACGAAATCAGCGTAAGGCATGACCTGCGGCTGCCTTGGCGCCTGATACATGGCATCCTGCGGAATATGGTTGATGACCAGTGGATTGTTCTGCACCGCGGTCTGCGTGACATCGGCCTGGGTCTTCGCAAAAGGCGTGTTGCCCGGCACGAATGACGGCGGCTCGCTGTCGATTTGCTGGATAGGACCGGATTCCACTCTTTGAGGAGTCGGTTCCGTGGCGTCGGCGTCGGCATCTGCATCGAACTGCAGCTGGTCGGAATCGACCTGCTGGCTTTCGGGCGTTGACGGGAACGTGTACGTGCCCTGCTCCTGCTGCACGGCAGGCTGCGGTTGCGCGGCGGCTGCCTGGAAGGTCTGCTCCACATTCTGCGGCTGCTGATATTCCTGTTGCGCGGCGGGCTGTACGACCGACTGCTGGACGGGTTGCTGCTGCACGGTCGGCTGCGCCTGCGCGACAGTCTGCTGCTGCACGGTCGGCTGCATGGTGGGTGTCTGCTCCACCCGCTGGGTCTGCTGTACGGCAGGCTGCACCTGCGTCTGCTGCTCATCCGGTGCCGAACCTGGAATGTCCACCTCATCCTGCTGCACTGCCGGCATGGAATCCATGGTGGAGAAGATGTTCTTCAGGTCGCTGTCGCCTACCTGAATGGCGTCGTCGGTCGACCAATGACGACCCTTGTTTGGATCGCCGCCGCCGAATGTCGGCGCCGTGTTCGGAATGGTCACGCCCTTAAGCCCCGCAAGAGCGTTGGGGCCATTCCATGTCGACTGCTCGTCGGTCATTTCCGTCCTTTGCTGTTGAGACTGTTGCGTCGGCTGCTGCGTCTTCTGCGACTTGCCTTCCTTGCCGAACACATTGAAAATGCTGATTGCGCTCATGATGCACGCTCACTTTCCTCACACCGTCACGCGGAGCACTTCGTCCACGGAGGTGATGCCTTGAAGAACCTTCTGCCAGCCATCCTCACGAAGAGTGGTCATGCCTTGTTCCCTCGCGGCCTTGTCGATATCGATAGAAGTGGCGCCACGGGCGATGAGATCCTCCATCGTGGAGTCCACGCCCATGACCTGCTGGATGGCCACACGCCCGCTATAGCCGGTGTTGGCACATTCACGGCAACCTACCGGACGCCACACAGTGGGGAGAGGAGTTCCGGGCTTGTGATCCACGCCCATCATCTTGAGCTCTACCTCAGTGGCGGTGTCCTGACGCTTGCACTTCTTGCACAGACGTCGGGCGAGTCGCTGGGCCATGACCGCGGCGAGCGACGAGCTCAGCAGGAACGGTTCCACGCCCATTTCAGTCAAACGGGTAACGGCGCTCGGCGCATCGTTGGTGTGCAGCGTGGACAGCACCAAATGGCCTGTCAGCGAAGCCTCGATGGCGATGTTGGCGGTCTCCTCATCACGGATCTCGCCGATAAGCACCACATCCGGGTCCGCACGAAGAATCGAACGGAGAGCCGCGGCGAACGTCATGCCGGCCTTGTTGTTGACCTGCACCTGGTTGATGCCCTTCATACGGAACTCCACCGGGTCCTCAACGGTGATGATGTTGATCTCCGGCTTCGCCACATCGCCCAGAGTGGCGTACAAGGTGGTCGACTTACCGGAACCGGTAGGACCGGTGACCAGCACCAGACCATACGGACGGTTGTACGCCTTGGAGAACACGTCGAAGTTGCGCTGGCTGAAGTTCAGATCCTCCACCTTGAGATTGCCGGAAGGCGTGCTCAGGATTCGCATGACGATCTTCTCACCCCACACTGTAGGCAACGCGGCCACACGAAGATCCACCTTCTTGCCATTGTGCCTGACGGTGATACGGCCATCCTGCGGCTTACGGCGCTCGCCGATGTCCATGTCGGACATGACCTTGATGCGGCTGATCACGCCCTGGGTCATGGCCTTCGGCGCCTTTTGGAACACGTGCAGCACGCCGTCGATGCGATAGCGCACCAGCAGGCCGTCTTCCTGCGGTTCGATGTGGATATCGGAGCAATGATCGTCGATGGCCTGGTTGATGAGCAGGCTGACGAATCGTGCAACAGGGGAGGCGTCCTCGGCGTTGTCCTCCTCGAGGTTGACCTCCTTCTTCGCGGTCGCGGCGATCTCCTGCGAAAGCTCGTTCAGTTCGGCATTGGCTCGCAGATAGCGGTTGATGGCTTCCTTGACCTGCGAAGGCATGGCCACCATGGGGATGACCGGCATGCCGGTGGTGGCGGAGACGTCGTCGATGGCTGCGAAGTTCTTCGGATCGGCCATGGCCACGGTGATGCGTCCATTGACGATGGACAATGGCAGAAGCTGGTTGGTGCGGCACAAATCGTCCGGCACCATGCTGACGACTTCTTTATCGATCTGGTATTCGTTGAGATCCACGAACGGCAGGCTCATGCCTTGAGCCAACGCCATGGCGTACTGGCGCTCGGTTTTTTCGTCCATGCCGCTCTTGGGATCGGGCATGGCGGGGAAGTCGCCGGTGGCATCGTTGGCTGAAGCGGCTGCGTGACGTGGCTGGCTTGGCGCGAAGATCTGGTTGATCTCACCCGTTGTCGGAACATGCGGATCCATACGCTGAGAGAAGCTGCTCGGCGTGTCTTCGTTTCGATTGCGTTTGAGGAAGGGGAAACGCCCTCCTGAACCAGCATCGCTCATAATGACCTCCTGGCCCGTGGACTGGTGTACACGGCATAAAAACAAAAACCCTTGCAAATGTTGGCATTCGAGGGTCCAAAAATATTCAGTTGTCTAAGGTCATGTGAGCTGCGGCCACGCCTTGCGACGTACCACTCTTCTATATAGTAGCGCGTCAGCCCGGCAAAATCGAACCATATGCATGTTACATTGGGGGATGCAATCGTTGGCATAGAATCGTGATACAGTATCGAATATCTGTGAGGGACCGAAGTGTCTACGGTTCTGAGAAAATTCCTGTCACCTCCGAAGATGGGGTGATTTTCGCACTGAAGGAGCTGCTCATGGAGCGAGCGGAAAGCGGCAATGTGACAGGGCTTGCGGCAGGTCGCGTCAAACGATTGACAAAGCGGGGCGAGTCGGGTTTCACTCTGGTGGAGGTACTGGTTGCCGTGGTGGTGCTGAGCATCACCGGCCTGGCCGCCGCGCAGTTCGCCATCACGGCCATCCGCACGTCCTACTCCCAACAGCAGCGGTCCGCCGCGGTTTCGCTGGGCAGCGACGGTATCGAACGCATGCGCGCGCAGATAGCGGACGACAAATCGAAGCCGGCTCAGTATTATGCCGATCTGCTGGCCGGCATGGGTGTGGATGGCGTCAATCAGGCGCAGATCAATCTTGCCGCGGTGGGAGCCATAAGCTCCCAGCCTTCGGATCTGGCCGCGACGGATACGCCGGACACGGACGCCAACAAATACATCCAGCCAGTGAGGGACACCACAGGCAAGGATGCCAAGCAGACCAAATATACGGTGAACACTGTGGTGGAGAAGTGCTATCGGTTGAGCGGCACTATGGATTGCAAAACCGCTTCGGATCTCGGTATCACCGGCGCATCGAGCATCGCCGGGTTGGATGGTTCCGCGGACTCATCGTTGAAAACCGCGATATTGAGCCGAAACTCCATTCCCACCAAGGGGTTCATCTTCGACTCGAAGACCTATATGCCCATGGTTCGCGTGGTAGTGGGCGTCACTTGGAAAGACGGCATGAACAACGGCAAGACGGCCGTCTATACCACCAATGAGCTGCTTAATGTGGTCGGAGACTAGGGAATAGGGGCGCATCATGGAAGCAAATCATTCCGGATTCAGTCTGAACCGCAGGCTGCTGCGCGCATTGCGTAGACGTGCGGAGGGGCAGAGCGGCGTCACCTTGGTGGAGATGACGGTCTCGCTGTTCATCTTCGCGGTGGTATCCACCTTGTTCACCATGTCGATCGTGCAGTATCTGCATACCACCAGCTCCGATACCATCCGCGCCAGGTCATCTACGGAGATAGCCACCTCGGTGCGCAGCCTTGACCAATACATCCGTAACGCGGAAGGCGTCAAGGACGAGGGTGGCAAGATCGCGCTGGTCACCTATGACGCCGATGGCGTGAAGCAATGCGCGGTGATCGACTACACGGAGGCCACCTGGTCGGGCAAGTCGGTAGATAGTTATGGATCGGTGGCGGTGAGGGCCAGACCATATGATGCCGGTTCCGGCGCGTGGAGCAGGCATGTGGTGCTGGGATCCGTGATGAACTCAACCACGGCCAGCACTACGGACAACGCATTGTTCAATACCGATCTCTTCAAGGTGGACGCCAGCACCCGCGTGGTCCGGTACTCTCCGGTCACCGGTTCGTTCGTTGGCGGCAAGCCGGTCACGTCGAACACGTCCACGTCATTCACGGCGCGCAACGTCGCCTCCGGCGCATCGGTAGATTTCAGCAAGTGCAGCTGAGCGATTCCTGCATAACGTTTTCATGAGGGCGGTTCTCTTCGGAGAGCCGCTTTTTTGTGTTGGTTGTGTGGTGGTTTTACGAATTAGTACCCCCGACATGCCGATGCAGTGTGTTTTTTGTGATGATTTAATGATTTTTCTTCACGAATATTTGCAGTGTGATTGCAGTGAATCCTGCAAACGGTTTCAATAGTATTGCAAACGTTTCATGGAATTGGTTCAGCGTTGAACCAATTGTGTCGTTTGGATTGTTGAGACCTGCTGATCCGTGGATGAAGGCCGGGTCGGATGTTTGTGAAGGAAATGTGTATGAAACAGTGATGAATTTGTGAATCGCTTTTGTGCGGGAGTTCATCGGGGAGTGTGTCGATTTTGTGTTTGCGGCTGGTTTTTCTGTTCTACAGTTGGAGTCACCTGGTTATGTGAGCCAGAAAAAATCAATACAAAAGGGCGGTTCCGTTAGGGGTCGCGGAAGACCGCTTCTCGGGTCCATTGTTGGAGGCGATGCGGTGGTCTTCGGGTTTTGGAAAGAAGGATTCATCATGAAGAGCGTACGTAACGCACTCAACCGCCGTGCCAAGGGCGAGAAGGGCTTCACCCTGGTCGAGCTGCTGGTGGTCGTGATCATCATCGGCATCCTCGCCGCGGTGGCCGTGCCGATCTACCTGAACCAGCGCAAGTCCGCGTGGAACTCGCAGACCGAGTCGGACGTGAAGAACGCGAGCCTGGTGGTCGAGACCGCGACCACGTCGAACAACGGGAAGATTCCTACTCTGCCGGCGTCTTGCGGTTCCGATACGGATTGCGAGATCGATGGCAACAAGGTGACGGTGACTGAAGGTGTGACCCTTGATTTCACGAAGCGTGACGACAACACCTACACTATCAAGGGCACGAACGAGAACGACGGTACCAAGGCCTACACCTACGATTCCGCTGAGGGCAAGATGGTGACCAGCGACAAGAATTGATCTCGTCCAGGTGATTCGGATGTCGGGGACGACAAACGTCCCCGACATTTTCGCGTATCAAATAAATACCAGTATTCGACAATCCGAAGGGGAATCATGGCCGGCAACGACGCACAGGTTCAAATGGATGGCGGCACAAGGCAGTGGCGTTACAAGGGCGTCTCATTCGACGGCCAGCGCAAGGAGAAAGGCGTGGTCGAGGCGCAGACCCGAGACCAGGCCATCGAACGCATCAAAAAACTTGGACTGTATCCCACGGATCTGGTCGACACGGCGGCGGGCACCGGCCTCAATGCCGAAATCAATATCAAAGCGTTCGAGAAATACCCCAGCAAGAAGGACTTCGCCGTCATGGCGCGTCAGCTCGCCACCATGGTGGCGGCCGGCGTCTCGCTGATCCGAGCATTGAACATCGTCACCGAACAGGTCACCAATCCGAAACTGCGCAAGGCGCTGCAGGCATGCGTGGTTCAGGTGGAAGGCGGCGCCTCGTTCTCCGAGGCCATGGCTGCGGATCCGGACACCCTCTTCCCGCCTATCATGGTGAATATGATCCGTGCGGGCGAGACCGGCGGCTTCTTGGACAAGTCCCTGATTACCGTGGCCGACAGTTTCGAGGCGGATGTGAGGCTTCAAGGTCAGATCAAAGGTGCTCTGGCATACCCGGTCGTGGTGCTCTGCATCGCGTTGGTTCTGGTCGCGGCCATGCTGCTGACCATCGTGCCGACCTTCGCCAGCATGTATGATTCCATGGGCGCGCAGCTACCTCTTATCACTCAGATCATGGTGAATATGGGCAAGGCGATGCCGTATGCATTGCCGATCATCATTGTCGCGGCCGTCGCTCTCGCCATTTTCTGGAAGCGCAACCGCAACAAGGACATCATTCGTACCTGGTGGGATCCGTTCACGCTGAAGGCTCCGGTGTTCGGCAAGCTCAGCACCAATGTGGCGCTTGCCCGCTTCTGCAACAACTTCTCATCCATGCTTGCCTCCGGTGTGCCTATTCTTCAGGCGCTTGACATCGTCGGCTCCACATCCGGCAACTATGTGATTGAAGGAGCGTCCAAGCGTGTGGGGCGCTTGGTGGAACGTGGCTACCGTCTTGCGGACAGCATGAGCACCGAGAAGATCTTCCCGAACATGATGGTGCAGATGGTGGCTATCGGCGAGGATTCCGGCGCCATCGACAAGATGCTCGCCAGCGCGGGCAAAGCATATGACGAAGAGGCCCAATCCATGGCCAAGCAGCTCACCTCGCTGCTCGAGCCTTTGATGATTCTTGTTCTTGGCGTGGTCGTCGGCTTCATGGTTGTGGCTCTGTACCTGCCTATGTTCTCCATGTTCGACGCCATCAACGGCCAGGCCGGCAACGCCTGATAGCCGATAAGCAATCGTATTCATCCGTTATATACAAGGTAGGAGCCGAAGATGAAGCAGACTGGTTTGTGGTCAAGACTGAACCGTAAGTACCGCGCGAAGCTCCGTGAGCGTATGGGCGAACGCGGAGCTGCCATGATGCTGGCCATCCTGTTCGTCATGGTGGTGCTCACCACCGCCGCATTGGTCATGACCACCCTGTTCGCGCAGGCGATTCCCTATAAGAGCAACAAAGAGAACTCCCAAGCTAACTACGCCGCCGAATCCGGCCTTGAAGTGGGCTTGAGCTATCTTCAGGAGACCTTGGAGAAACTGCAGGGCGCCAGCAGCCTTGACGCGCTTTTGGGATTGCTTCCTGCGGCCAGCGCCGATACGAGCAACAGCGCGAAGGACGGCACCTTCACCAAGTATGAAGGCGCATCGGTGCTGCTGAACCACGTCGCTCTCAACAAAGTCGATTCCGTGGCCGATACGGCATCCTACACGCCGGACGATCTGTCCTATCGTGTGCGCATCAATTTCTACAAGGATGACCCGGACGGCGCATCGGCCACCATGATCACCAATCCATCGGATTTGAAGGACACGCAATATGCGGAGATCATCGGAACCGGCTTTGTCAACAGATACAAGGATGGCCGTGCGTCGGGCGATGCCAGACAACCCCAGGCGCTGAAACGAGCCGTCTGCAAGATCGGAGCCTCGACGGATACGACCACCACGACGCATTCGGCGGTGGCCGGTGGTGGCCGAATGGGCATGGGTTTTTATGCCGCGGCGCCCTACAATCGTTTGGACTCGCAGTTCGTGTGGGTTCCGGTCGACTACACCGGAGTGAATCTGGGTTCGGACCCGTCCGGGGAAGTGAAGTTCTCCGCTGCGGTGAGTTCCGACAGAACCGATTTCGATGGCCTCGAAAAGGGTGTCGCGACGCTGAATCCGGTGAACCGTACCTGCATGCTCGCCACCACGATTCCGGTCACCAACGAGAAGAAGACCATTGCCGAGAACCTTGATCTTTCGAAGACGCCCCAGGCTGGCTCCGGCTTGGTCCTGCTTCCGGCCGCATACAACGCCGGCGGCGACACCTACAAATACACCGAGGAATGCCGTACCGACGGCGCGTATTCATCGCTGAACGCATGGGTGTATTACAAGGACAATTCCATTCGTCTCGCCTCGAATATGAATCTTTGCGTCACCGGCGTGAGCGTCGAAGATGCGGACGGCAAAGCTCCGGCCACTTTGCAGAAGTGCGGCACATCGTACGGCGTGCGTTACCAGTCGGACTACTATACCGATGAGGCCGCGCAGCAGGCCGAGAAATCCGATCCGGACAGCCTGCTCAACAAATACCAGAAGTGGATCTTCTACAACGGCTTCATCAATGCCGGATATTGGAATGAGATGACGGGGGAAGTCAGTGCGGAAGCCGCCAAATACAAGTCTCCGTTGCCGGAAAGCAAAGGATACTCCGTCGCGGGCGTGCAACGGGACAAGAAGACCAGATTCCAACGTCTGGAAGCCACCCATTACGGTGCCGCCCCGAACAATGAGGGCGATCCCCATTTCGCGGGCGGCAACATCAAGGCGACGCCATATGAACAGGCCTATATGGTGACGAAGTGGACGAGCAATTTCAGCGATTCATACTTCTCGAACGGCGCCGATATGGAGGATGCCACCGCATCATTCAGCCAGGCGGGCGAAGCGGGATACCTCACCAATCAGATCGTGAACTCGTCCTCCGGATTCTGCACCGTCCTGAGCGCCGATGGCAAAAGCGTCTACACCGACACCTGCGATGTCCGCACCGGCGACTTCGACGCGAAATGCTATCAGAAGAGCATCATGGGGCAAGGCTTCGATTTCGTCACCACGCATTTCTGCCCGACCGCCGATAAGGAGAACTTCAACTTCACATCCGATCGAGCCGACTATGACGAGGATTCCAGCGCCGATGGATCCGGAAAGACCACTACCATCAGACTGTACGACACGAATGGCGGCGTGCACTATCTGAAGGCCGAAGGTAGCGCCGTCGGATTGACGACCGATATCAACGACGCCACGAAATTCACCCGGTACAACGAGAACAACAAGACCAAATCCGTCACGATCGACGGCAAGACCCAATATCCATGGGCCGGCACGTTCCAAACGGCAAGCGACCTGTGCCTGACCGAAATCTATCCCGGTGACTACGTGGCAAACGACGAAAACGGCAAGGACATAAAACGTCAATACAATCGCAAGGATGGTCATGCCATGCTGAAGATGCTCAAATGCGGAGCCAACCGTGACGTGCGCGGCCGCATCATCAAGTCCCAGGCATGGAACGCCGATGTGGATTATGGACATAAAGGTGGTTTCGGCTCCTACACGTGGACCACGGAAACCACGACCGTCACCATTCCGTCCAACACCAATCTTTCCGCGGTGGTGGATTCCAACGTCTCCAAAACGAAGTGGTGATTGATGATGGGCGTTATCGACGACATTCCTACCGTGGTGGTTTTGCTGGTGGCGTCATTCGTCATCGGCTGCATTTTCGGATCGTTCCTGAACGTGGTGATCTGGCGCGTGCCGAACCACATCAGCATCACCAATCCGAAGCGCAGCTTCTGCCCGAAATGCAAGGCGCAGATCGCATGGTATGACAACATCCCCATCATCTCCTGGATGGTGCTCGGCGCTAAATGCCGGCATTGCAAGGAGCCGATCGCCGCACGTTATCCGCTGGTCGAATCGCTTGGCGGCATCGCCTTCCTCGCCGTGACCGTCGGCGGACTGTTCGGTGCGTACACGCCGTGGATGCTGCCTTTGCTGTATGTGTTCGCCTGCGTGTCCATCGTCATCGCGTTCATCGACCTGGACCACCATCTCATCCTCAACGTGGTGTTGCTGCCGACACTCGTCGCCACCGTGGCGTTGCTGGCTTTGGCATCGCTTGGCACAGGGGAGTGGATGCGCCTCGGGCGTGGAGCGCTGTGCGCGTTGATACTGTTCGCGTTCTATTTCGTGCTTTCCCTCATCTGGAAAGGAGGCATGGGGGATGGCGACATCAAACTCGCATTCATCCTCGGACTCGTGCTTGGATGGCTCGGCTGGCCGCAGTTCATCATCGGCTCATTCGCCGCGTTCCTCATCGGAGGCGTGGTGAGCCTGGTGTTGCTGGCCAGCAAGAAGGTAGGGCTGCATGGGGGCATACCTTTCGGACCATCGATGCTGCTCGGCGTATGGCTCGGCATCTTCGCCGGCGCACCGATCGCCACACTGTACCTGCAATTCACCGGACTCGCATAGCGCATCCGTGTTTCAGGACCTATATAAAGGAGAGACCATGAGAGCAATAACGGCGCTGTCGATTGGGAACGACGCCATAAGGGCGGCGGTCATAGATGACCCCTACACGGATTCGCCCACCATCAAGCATTTCCAGGCGATTCCGCTTCCCACCGGAGCCGTGGTGGATGGCGAAGTGGTGGACGTCGACGTGGTTACCGGCATTCTGAAGACGCTGGTGGAACGGTTCAAGTTCCCGCGTGAGAACACCGCGCTCGTCTATTCGAGCCGTCGAATGGTGTTCCGCGAGGCCGACTTCCCGTTCATGCCCCTGGCGGATCTGCGATCCACCCTGCCGTTCCAGGCCAAAGGCATGATTCCGCTGCCCATCGACGAATCCGAATTGGACTTCGTGCCGATGTCCATCGTGAACAACGAGCAGGAAGGCAAGCAGCTGCACGGCATTTTGGTGGCCACCCTGCGCAGCGGCTTGGAAAAGACCGCGCGCACCGCCGAGGAAGCTGGTTTCGTCATCACCTCCATCGACGCAGGCCCGTTCGCGTTGGCTCGACTGTTCGGTGACGCCAACCAGACGCAGACCGAAGCCGTGGTCAATGTCAGCGGCAACTGCACCGATGTCATCGTGCTCAAGAACGGCAAGCCTGCCTACATGCGTGTCGTGCCGTCCGGCGCCGATGACGTGAGCGACGGCATCGCCAGCGCGCTGAGTATCTCCTTCGATGACGCGGAACGCATCAAGAACCAGATCGGCCTGCAGAATGTGACCGGCGACGAGCGGCTCGAGAAAGCCGAGGAAGTGATCCGTGAAACAACGGCACAGCTTATCGTCGGCATCCGCAACACGCTGAACATGTATGACGTCGATCATGCTGACAGCCCCATCAGCGGCATCATCCTTGCCGGTGCCGGCGCGCGACTCATCGGTCTGCCGCCCGTGCTGGCCAGCTCCATCAACAAGGTGGTGCGTATTGGCGACCCGTTCGTCCGCTTCAAGTTGTCCAAGGAAGTGGAACGGCAGAACATCGTGGCACATGCGGTCGATTTGGGCGGTGTGCTTGGACTGGTGATCGGAAAGAAGCCGAGGTGAGTGCGATCATGAAGAAGAACAAAGAGAAAGCCGTCAAGTCGCATCGTGGCCGCGGCAAGGAAATAACTGGCAAGAGGGTCTATGAGGAAGGGGGGAAGACCTCGCTACTGTCTATGCATATGTCGGATATCGGCAGCACGCTGAAGGGCAGTGGCCACAACAATACGGAGAATCCCGCCGATTGGGACACGCGAGCCAACCTGTTGCCGCGTTCCATCGTCATTCTCAACCGTGACCGAGCCATTAAGTACCTGCTGACGTATGTGCTGATCTTCGTGATCGCCATCGCGGTGATCATCAGCGTCTTCATGGGATTGCAGTCCTCTTGGGCTGACCATCGTGTGAACGTGGCGCAGCAGAAGACCCTGTCCCTGCAACAGGAGAAGGCGCAGTTCAAGGATGTCGAGGCGACGCTGAACTCGCTGGACGATTCGCAGAAGGCCAAGATCTCCATGCTGTACGACGAAATGGATTGGATGCAGGTGGCCAATTCGTTGAACGGCGCGCTTCCGGAAGGCGGACAGTACACGAGTCTGGAGCTTAAGAGCTACCAGCTTTCGGATTCGGACAGCAGCTCCTCGTCCTCCTCTTCGGATACGGCGACGGTGTGGTCCGGCAACGGTGTGGTCACCGTGGACTTCAGCATCGTGTCTCCGAACTTCATTTCGGCGAAGGACTTCATCGCCAATTTTGCCGGCATCCCCACATACCAGACCGGTTATGTGAAGTCCATCACCAAGGATTCCAAGGAAGGCGGCACCACCTACACGTATGAGGGCACCGTGTCGTTGAAGATGGATGGCAACACCACCTCGCGAAGCGACAACTCCGCAGGCGTCGACAAGGAAGACCGTGCATTGCTCGAGAAGCTGCGCAAGAGCCTCACCAAGGCCGCGCAGGGCACATCGGAAGTCGACCAGCAGGCTTCCTCATCGTCAAGCACGTCCAGCTCCAACGGTTCGTCCAACTGATAAGCGGGAGGAAACATGAACAAGCATAGAATCGCATGGATAGCCCTGGCTCTCAGCATCGTGATCGTGATCATGCTCACGTGGCTGGTGGGCGTTTCTCCTCGAATCACGCATATCAAGGACGCGAACGCGCAGACAGCGCAGATCGACGAGACCAACAAGAAGCTGCGCGACCGCATCGAAGAGTTGCGCGTGGCCAGCGAAACGATCAGCCTGCAGAAGGGCCGTCTGCGTCAGCTGCAGCGTCAGATTCCTGATGGCTACAACCAGAAGGAATTCATCGACGCGCTGAACGGCGCTGCCGAAGCGGCCGGAGTCACCATCTCCTCCGTGGACTTCGATGACGCCACGCTTGCCGTGATGCCTCCTGAAATGCAGGGGACCATCAAGGCCGGCACATTGGTGCAGGTGCCGGTGACCATCACCGCATCCGGCGATTATGATCCGATGCGCAGCTTCGTGCAAGGCGTGCAGAACATCAATCGTATCGCCGTGCCGGAGGACGTGCAGTACCAGATCAGCACCGACGGAGACGCGTCCAAGAACTCCGTAACCCTCAACTGCAAGATCTGGTCCCTGCTGCTCGACAACGATACCGTCGAGGACAAGAACGCCACTAAGCAGTGACCCTGCCGACGTGGATTGCCACGTCTCGCATGGTCGACGGGTCGTCTGCCCGTCTTTCCTTCAGGGCCTTCCGCATTCGCGGGAGGCCCTTTTCCTTACACTGGCTTCTCCTTGCGCCGTTCGTGTGCGTTTTGGCCGCGGGTGTCAGTATGTGACGGTAGGCTTGCCGCTTGTAAAGACCCCAAACCATTCAATCCAGAAGGTGCATTGTGGCTGTATCCAAACTCGATGAAGTCGTATCCCTTGCCAAGCGTCGTGGCTTTGTTTTTCCCGCCGGTGAAATCTATGGCGGAACCCGTTCCGCATGGGATTACGGTCCGCTCGGCGTGGCGCTGAAGGACAATATCAAGCGCGAATGGTGGCGCTCCATGGTCGTCACCCGTGGCGACGTGGTGGGCGTGGACACCTCCATCATCCTGCCGACCCCCGTGTGGGTGGCTTCCGGCCACGTGGCCGTCTTCAACGATCCGCTGGTCGAGTGCCTCAACTGCCATAAGCGCCAGCGTTCCGACAAGCTTGAGGAATCCTACGCCGAGAAGCATGGAGACAAGCTGCCGGAGAACGGCATGGCCGACATCGTGTGCCCCGACTGCGGCACCCGCGGCAAGTGGACCGAACCGCGCGACTTCAACATGATGCTGCGCACCCACCTCGGCCCGGT
>OGOZ01000507.1_pt1 | contig 26228 bp, 18 predicted proteins | sample 1552801 | NCBI WGS metagenome assembly OGOZ01 (sample SAMEA2580196, study PRJEB22360) | human gut metagenome | biome: human gut; feature: human-associated habitat; material: faeces | place: Denmark | collected 2008/2010 | reverse complement strand
GAGCGCGAGCCGCCGCCACCGCGTCTGTCGAAACACGCACGCTGTCGGTACGAATGTAGGTTACCAACGCCACGTGCCCCATGCCGGGGATGTCGAAACCTTCGTACAGTTGCTGCGCCACGCTCATTGCAACCGCACTGCTCATGCGCAGTTTGTTTACCGCGTCCTGTTGCATTGTGCTGGTCGTAAAGGGAGGTTGCGGACGGGAAACAGACACGCTGCGCTTGACATTGCGCACTACGTAATTGTTTGTATTAAGTACAGCCAACGCTTCGTCGGTCTGTTCCTTGTTTTTCAGTTTAAGTTTCTTGCCGTCTTTTTCCGCAAGGACAGCCTTGAATTGCGGCTTGGTCGCGGGCTTTTCCAGTTGCGCGGATACGTTCCAGTATTCTTCCGGCTTGAAGTTTTGTATTTCCTTTTCGCGGTCAACCAGTATACGAAGTGCAGCCGATTGCACGCGACCTGCGGACAGATTATTGTGAATTTTTTTACAAAGCACGGGGCTTACCGTGTAACCTACCAGTCGGTCAAGCACGCGGCGAGCCTGTTGTGCAGCCACAAGTCCTTTGTTGATGTAGTGAGGATTTTTGATGGCTTCATTGACGGCTTTTTGCGAAATTTCGTTGAACATGATACGATTTTTCGCTTCCGGGTCAAGCCCAAGTGCGCTTTGCAGGTGGTAAGATATTGCTTCTCCTTCGCGGTCCGGGTCGGTTGCGAGATAGACGCATTCCGCCTGCGCCACTTCACGACGAAGTCTGTTTATTGTCTCTGTCTGCTCCGGCTTGCGCGGCTCGAGGTCGGGCGCGTAATGATTGGCAAAGTCGATACCCATCGTCTTGACGGGCAGGTCCCAGATGTGCCCCTTGGACGCGTCCACACGGTAATCGGGACCGAGATATTTGCCGATAGTTTTGGCTTTTGCCGGAGATTCGACAATTACAAGTTTCATTTAGTTCCTCCAATCAGCCGATAAGCGTTTCCGGGCAACTTTGAAATTATACTCTTAATTTCAAGATTTGCCAACAGAAAATTCAACTCGCCCGGCAGAATGTGCGTAGTTTGCACAAGTTGATCAAATGTGCATTGACCTTTTTGCAATTCATCGACAACAGCCTGTTCGGAAAAATCCAACTGCACCGCTTTTTGCGCGGATTCGGCTGTTTCGCCGTAGTAATCGAGTATGTCTTCGGGGCAGGTTACGCAGATTGCTTCGCCGCCCTTTATTAGTTCGTTGCCGCCTTTAAGCGACTTCAGAAAGATGTCGCCCGGCACGGCAAACACGTCGCGCCCTTCGTCACGCGCATTACGCGCCGTAAGCAAAGTTCCGCTTTTGACAGGCGCTTCACACACCAGCACCCCTTGCGACAACGCCGCCACAATGCGGTTGCGATCGGGGAAGTGGAATGTTTGCGGAACGCTGTCAATGCCGTACTCGGACAGCAACAAGCCGCCCTCGTGCACAATGCGCTCGGCAAGCGCCTGGTTTGTTGACGGGTAAACGTTTGCCACACCGCTGCCAAGCACCGCTATGGTTTTGCCGCCTGCGTCAAGGGCAGTACGATGTCCGATACTGTCTATGCCGTACGCTAACCCACTTACAATTGTAAAACGCGTTGCTAAAACTTTGCTGAATGTTTTGGCGACGGCTTCGCCGTAAGCGGTAAATTTGCGCGTGCCGACAACGGCAATGCCCTGAGTGTCGCACAATAACAGGTCGCCGCGGTAGTACAGCAGGTAGGGCGGACACAGCATGTCGCGAAGTACGGCGGGGAAGTCGTCGTCCAGCATGGTTGTAACGCGCACACCGAGATTGTCCATTTGAGCAATAATTTCGTCAACGTAAGCGAGGGTAAGTTTGCTTATCGCCGTATCGTACAGTGTTCCCAGTTTTTTGCGTACAAAGTCGCTTGTCTGCGCTTCGGCAAAAAAATCGTCGCCGCTTTCAAAAAATTCCCATATGTCGTAGCCGCGCCGCGCAGGCACTTCCGCTTCGGCAAGGGCTATCAATGCTTTTTGATCTGTGGAATATTGCATCAGGTAATCCTCTGCCGTTACACCCTGTATTTACGGTCAAGCGTGCGATATTGCAAACTTTCGGCAATGTGTCGACTTGTGATGTTTTCGCTGCCGTCAAGGTCGGCAATGGTACGCGCAACCTTAAGTATGCGGTTGTAGGCACGCGCGGAAAGATTGAGTTTTTCAAAACTTTCACGCAACATTTCCGTAGATTGATGGTCGATTTTGCAATATTTTTTGATGTCCGACGGTGACATCTGACTGTTTGTGTGTTTGCCGCTTGCCCCAAGGCGTGCTTCCTGCACCGCTCTGGCACGGTTTACGCGCTCGCGGATGGTTGCGCTGTCCTCGGCAAGGTCGTCGGTTTGCAGTTCGTCATACGTAACGTTGTCAACTTCCACGTGTATGTCAATGCGGTCAAGCAGCGGTCCGCTCAGTTTGCCGAGATACCTGTGTATCTGCGACGGACTGCAGGTACATTCCGCAGTGGTACTGCCGTAGTTGCCGCACGGACAGGGGTTCATGCTGGCAATAAGCATAAAGTCGGCAGGATAGGTGACGGATATGGCATTGCGCGCCACGGTAATTACGCCGTCCTCAAGGGGTTGGCGCAAGGTTTCCAACGTCTGACGGCTGTACTCGGGCAACTCGTCCAGAAACAGCACGCCGTTGTGCGCAAGGCTTATTTCGCCCGGGCGAGCCTTGTTGCCGCCACCCGTCAACGCCACCATTGTACTGCTGTGGTGAGGCGTGCGGAACGGGCGTTGGTAGATAAACCCATGGTCCAGTTTGCCGCATACGCTGTGTATCTTGGCAACTTCAAGGGCTTCGTCAAAGGTAAGCGACGGCATAATGGACGGCACTGCGCGCGCCATCATGGTTTTGCCTGCACCCGGCGGCCCGATAAGCAGTATGTTGTGACCGCCTGCAACGGCTATTTCCATTGCGCGTTTGGCGGCGTACTGCCCCTTGACATACTTAAAGTCGTTGTCTGCGTGGTGAGTTTCGACGTCGCTTGTCCAGTTGCGGATCGCAAGCGGCGCAATGTCCGACGTACCCAGCGCAATGCTTACAGCCTGAGAGAGGCTACCGACGGCGTAGATTTCCGCGCCTTCGATAAACACGCACTCGTCGGCGTTGCCTGCCGGCACTACAAACACCTTTTCACCCTGCTGACGCGCGGAAATAATCATCGGCAAAATGCCGTTTACACGGCGCACTTCGCCGTTTAGTGACAACTCGCCGAGAAACACAATGTCGTGACGAAGTTGTTCGTAGGGAATTTGTTTGCTTGCCGCCAGCATACCTATGGCAATGGGCAGGTCGTACATCGTGCCTTCCTTCCTTTGGTCGGCAGGCGCAAGATTGATTACGACGGAAGCCACGGGATAGTTGTAACCGCTGTACTTCATTGCCGAGCGAACGCGTTCCTTGCTTTCCTTGACGGAAGTGTCCGCAAGCCCCACTATGTCGTAACTCGGCATGCCGTTGTGCAGGTCGATTTCCGCCTGAACGGGAAAACCGTCGATACCTTTAAGCCCAAGACTTTTTACCAACGCCAGCATAAAACTCTCCTCTTTGTGCTAATTTGTCCGTCGCGCGGATTGGATTGTCGGTGCAAAAACACACAAACGCCACTTCACCATTCCACATTACAGTATAACAATTTTGCGCTCAAAAGACAAGTGTTTGACTACCAAAAACACAATACTGCGCTCATTTTGACGGCGGCGCGGCAGTAATAAAAAGGGCAAGCCCCTTTGCGATGCCTGCCGCTTTTGTTGCCATTTATTAGTTGCCGCTCTTGACTTTTGCTGCCTTACCGGTGCGTTCACGCAGGTAGTACAGCTTAGCGCGTTTAACACTGCCCTTGCGTACAACAATAATGCTGTCGATCTTGGGGCTGTGTACGGGGAATGTACGTTCCACACCGATACCGTTGCTGATACGACGAACGGTAAATGTTTCACGCAGACCGCCGTGCTTGCGAGCGATTACGATACCTTCGTAAGCCTGGATACGTTCCTTGTTACCTTCGATAACCTTGAAGTTGACGCGTACGGTGTCGCCCACGTTGAAAGAGGCAACTTCGCGCAAAGATTCTGCTTCGATTTGCTTGATGATGTCCATGATGACTTTTCCTCCAAAAATATTTGTTAACTAAGCGTTCATGCGCAAGTGCCAGAGGACCGCCCGAAGTCTTACTGATGTATTGTAGCACAACTGCCATCAAAGTGCAACTGTTTGACAATTGTTTTGCAAATTTTGCCGCATTTTTTTTGCACGCGTTTTGCGCGCGGTTGTGTAGCGTTTGCGTGTTGTAGCGAGTTACGATTACGCAAACGTTTACCACTCGGAACGAAGAAGAAAATCGGCTATGTGCACTATTTCTATTCCATTGTCGTTGCCTACAGACAGACCGTCGGCAGTGACAACGTATTTGTGGTAATTGTCGTTCAACTTTGCAAGATTTTCCGTTTCGCGACTGCTGTCGTCGGGCAGATTGCGGCACACCTGCACGTAAATGCGGTTGTTTTCCCTTGTGGCAACAAAGTCGATTTCCTTGTCACCCAGTTTGCCGACATACACATCGTAACCGCGACGTTTCATTTCAAGGTAGACAATGTTTTCCAGCATCGCCGACACCATTTTACCGTCAAAGCCTGCCTTTGCGTACCGGAGCGAAACGTCGGAAAGGTAATACTTTTCCTGCGTTTTCAACACCTGTTTGCCCTGCAAATCAAATCGCTTGCACGGGTACACGATAAAGGCTTCGGTAAGCCATTTGATGTAGTTGTAGATTGCTTCGACGGAAACACTGCGGCGTTCACCCTTCAGAAAGGCTACAACATTGTTTGCAGAAAACGTTTTGCCGACATTTTCGACAATGTACCGCACCACCCTGTCAAACAATTCCTGATTGCGTATGTCGTGGCGACGGGCAATGTCGTTTGTAATTACCGTTGAGTAAATGCCGTCAACTATCTGATACGCCGAATGTCTGTCAAAGTCCGAAGCGGCAATCACGGGGAAGCCGCCGTACTGCAAATAGTCGGTAAACACGGACGCCGCGTCGGCATTTGTCTTGCCGCGAAACGTAAGATACTCGGCAAACGACAACGTGTACACAGGCAACAAAACGTAACGTCCGGTAAGGTAGGTGGAAATTTCCGCAGACATAAGTTTGCTGTTACTTCCCGTCACGTAAATGTCCGCATCTGCACTTTCCAGAAGAGTGTTTACGCTACGTTCCCAACCGTCGATTTCCTGCAATTCGTCAAGCAGCAAGTAGCAATGCCCTTTGCCCTGCATTGCGGCAACAATGTCGCTGTGCATTTCCGAAGCGGTCATCGATTCGTATCTGATGTCGCTGTAATTACGGGCAATTATGTTGTCGGGGCTTATTCCGCGACGCAGCAATTCCTCACGCAACAACAGCAATATCGTCGATTTTCCTGAGCGACGAACGCCTGCCAGAATTTTGACAAGCGGCTTGTCGATAAACGGGGCAATTGCATTTATGTAAGTGGGTCGTTCAAACATATCCAAACCTCGCAAAACAAATTACATTGATTCAATACAATTATATCCGTTTAATTACCGATTGTCAAAAGTTTTTACGGAATTTCAGCAAAAACTTTGTATTTTGTTCCATTTTTTCGGTCACAACAACAAAAACTTTGTCGAAAATGCACTATTTCGCTATTGCACTTGTGCACAATAAATACTCTTCAAGTTAACTTTAATTTTCGTCGGTCGTTGAATTTGAACACACGGACAATCGACAAAAAGCAAACAAAAAGAGGCAAGCCGTAGCCTGCCTCTTTTTTGGAAAAAATTTGCTTTTTCTAAAGAAACCTAAGATTAAGCTGCCGTACCAATGAAATCCACAGATACAAGTGTTACCAAACCGTTTGAAGTACCTTGTTGGCAATCGAACTCAAGTTTGTAATACAAACCTGTTGCGGGATTGCTGATATTAACAGTTTGATCGCCGGTTCCCTTTGCGAATTCAAGGGTTTCAACTACTGTCTTAAACTCTGCGTCGCTTGCAACAATCAGTTTAATGCTGTTAACCTTGTCTGCAGTAATTCTGTCAATATTGATTGTTACAGAAGAAATATTTGCAGCGATTGCAGCCTTAGTTGAAATAGTACCGACCGATGCCGCTTTCTTGCTTCCACACTTTATGAATTTCCAACCACGGTTATTGTTGTTAAAGTTGGCTATATTAAATTCATATGTGCCAATTTTTGCAACCCACGTGTCGGCATAGGAACTGTTAGACGCTGTGCCTTCGTCAGGGAACACGAATTTAACGATAGATTTACCTTGTACTGTTCCCGCTTTCAAAACTGTAATAGTTACTTCAGCCGTTCCTTCGGTGGAATCGATTGTAAACTTTGCAGTAGCTTTAACTGTTGTATTAGCCTCGGGCAATGTTGCAGCAGAAACCTTAAGACCGTCCGTGCTGAGAGCAACAACCGTTGTGTCGGCAGGAAGCGTCCAGGTGATGGTCAAGCCGTCAACCGTGGGCAGAGCAACTTCCGTTGCCGCGGTGTCGATTGTTACGGTTTTAGCTTCAAGAGCAGCCTTAGCCTTAGCAATCTTTTCTTCCGTCGTATAAGTCTGGATGGTGCCGTCGATTTGCATAATCCAAGCATTCTTCATTTCCTTGGTTCCGTTGAAGTTGGTCATTACACCATAGACAACGATAAGGCTGCCAACGTCGGGCTTGTTTTTGAGATCATTAAAACCAATCGTACCGTCAAAGTTGTATGAACCGTAAACGATAAGCGTTTTGCCGTCTCTATCCTCAATCGTAAGGTTGCCGTATTGTGCTTTTTCGATAGACTTGATGTAGCCCATCGTGTAATACTTTTCTTTGGTTGTGTTACCTGCTTCGGGGACGGTTGCTTCAAGTTGTGCATAGGTCTTGAGTTCAACATCAAGTTTGCATTCCCAAGCAGCGCGAACGATTTCCTTGCAAATCTTAACCTTGATTTCCTTGGTCTCTTTGATGTCGCCGCGTGTAAGAGTTGCGGTAAGGGTGATTTCAGCGTCAGCATCTTTAGGCAACTTGGTAACGTTCAATTTGCCCGCTTTGATTGTTGCGTATTCGTTTTCAGCAACAGTCCATGCAATTTTTACCGAAGTGTAAGTTTTACCTGTTGTAGCAAGGCTAACGTCGCCGGTCGCTTTAATGTCGCTAATCTTGAGTGCGGCAAGTTCGGCGTCAACCTTTTCTTTTGCCGTCTTGGGTGTAACGTCTTCGGTGCAGACAATTTTGGTTACCTGGATAGTGAGGTACTTGTTTGCGCTGAATCCACGAACATAACCGTATGCTTCGATGTTTTTGCCTGTGTAGTCTTCGGCAACGTCGGAAATGGTTGTGTTGGTGTACAGGCTAAGGAGTTGCTTGCCGTTGTACGTACCTTGAGCATAACCACCGCTTACTGCGTACTTGACGCCGGTAACCTTGTAGTACTTACCGGTCATAGCGGTAATTGTTTCGTTGCTGAGTTTGCTGAGGTCGATTTCTTCAGCCTTCAGTTCCGTTGCGGTTGCTTCGGTGTAACCTGTCTTGCCTACAACCTTAACGTTTGTTGTACCGAGTTGAGGAACACCACTGTTTACGGAACGAGTACCGTAAGCGATGATTTCGTCGCCAAGGGCAACTTCAAACTTGTTGTAACTGAATACAGAACCCGTTTCATCGGCAATAACAAACGAACCTGCCTTGCCTTCGTCGGCACCTGTAGCCATTACGTGACCTTTAAGAGCATAGGAAACTTCGTCGTCGGTCTTTGCTGCAAGGAAGTCTGCAATTGTGGTAAACACAAGTTTAGGCACTGTGTAATTGAAGGTAACAACTTCCTTTGCGCCGTCCTTTTCAAGCGTAGCGGTAAGGACGTAGGGGATGTCTTCGCTTTCGGACTGGAACACGCTGATGGTGATTTGTCCGTCGGCCACTTCCGTGCCAACCTTAACTTTGTCTTCGGTAACGTTAACAGACCACTTGATGGGGTATGTATTTCCGTCAACCTTAACTTGCGCAACGCGCTTGTAGTCGGCAGGCGTGGACGTAGCATCGCTTTGATACAAAGCCTTTACGTTTTCTGCAGCCTTCTTCAATCCGTCGCTCGTCTTGTTGTCTGTCGCACAAGCGGCAAGCACTACGGAAAGGCACATCACAAGGGCAAGCACTATGATTGCTAACCTTTTTTTCATGATTTCTTCTCCTTTAGAAAAAATTTTTCTAATATCAACACGGACTTTGCCCGATGTTGTAAAATGGAACAATGTGGTTTTATCCGTCGCAACCGACTGTCGCTAAGCGACCGATTGCGACAAATATGCGCACAAAACGCACCACTGAAAGGAAACTACTTTACGGCAATGTCTTCCCAGACGAGTACACGCACCTGATAAGCACCGTTGTAGTAGTCAACAATGCCCACAACGTCGATTGTCTTACCGTCAAGGGCAGCCGCGGTAACAAGTTTACCTTCGCTGTCGTACAACTTTTCGGTACGAACGGTGATCGTTTTGCCGTCGGTTGTCGTGCATGTGAGGCTCATTGCGCCGTCGCTGCTTCCTCCGTTGTTGGTTGTGTAAACGTCGGTTACTACAAGACCTTTCATAGAAACGAGCGTATTCATTGTGACAAGACCGCTTTCAAACGACTTCATTTCCGTTTCGTCACTGCCGACCTTGGGAACTTCGATTGTTACGTTGTCCGTCAGTGTTGCGCCGGTGATTTCCGTCGCTACGACATTTACATTTTTTTCAAGCAACTGCACATTGCGCGGATCATCCGGCTTCATATCACGATATCTGATGTCGGCAATCTGGTATGTGCCGCCCGATTCGTAATACTGCATGGACCCGACAACACGTACACGGTTGCCTACACCCGTCATAATGTCACGGAATGTACCCTGATTGTAACCGAGGAAAATCTGAATACCGAAGTAGCGTTCCGTTTCGGCATCGAATTCCTGCACATAAACGGTGTTTTCGTTAACCTTTGCCACCACTGCGTCGAAAGCGACAATCTTCCCTTTGTAAGTTTCGGCATTAAGACGAAGTTGCTTCAAGGTAAGCTCGATTGCCTCACCGTGATAAGTGTCGGGGTCGGCTTTGCCGCTGTACAGGTACAGTTTCTGGTCGCGAGCCTGCGTAAGGGCCTTTGTACAAACTTCGCCGTAACGGTTGTTGCCCGTTTTGGAACCGGCTGCAAGACCGCTTTGCAGGATTTCAAGATTAAGGTTACGGTAATCTTCCGTTTCGGAATTGCGGTACCACACCCAGACAAGGTAACGAGCGTTGGTAGAGTCGGTATTCCATTTACCGTCGTCAGTGTCCGATTCGATTACGATGGATTGAGCACCGGCAAGTTTCTCGCGAGTAAAGTTGGACGCAGTCTTACCATAGTCTTCGATTACGCCGGTAGACTCCGGGGTGTCGATTGCAAGATATCTTGCCTTCAACACACCCTGAGCAAACAGGTCGTAATCTTTGTGGTTTTTGTCAACGGAAAAGTGCGTTGTATCGCCATCGATATAGCCGACGGCAACGCCGTTTACCACGCGCACTTTGGCGTCAATGATTTTTGCAGTGGAAGAATTGAGGTCCAACTTCAACTGCGATACATAATCTACTACTTCTTTGCCCGGATTCGGTGGGTTGATATTGTTGTTGTCGTTGCAGGCAACAAGCGCAGACAAGCACAACACCGCTATCAGCAGGACAAGAATCGATAAATACAAAGATTTTTTCATTTTGTTTAAGCCGTTTTATAAAGTTTTTTTGTGCGATTAGTCGGCAGCGAATTCACATTCTTCGATTGCAGCCGCAAATGCGTCCTTAATTTGCTTGTCGATGTCGCCACTGAGACCGAGGCACTTAGCAAGCAATGCGCCTACCTGGTCACGAGCCTTGGACGAACCGTTGAATGCAGGGCTTGTGTAGTACGCTTGTTCCTGAGCCATACAAACCTTTGTAGAAAGTGCGGCAAGGTGAGTGTAACCGTCTGCACTTTTAATATGCTTGGCAAATACGGCATTTTCCATAACGCTCTTGATTACGGGTACGTAACCGGATGCAATGGAAAATTCAGCTTGGAATTCCGGCGTTGTCGTCAGATACTTGAGGAAAATCCAGGAAGCGACAACTTCCTGCGGATTGTCCTTTTTGAAGATACAAACGCTGGGACCCTGGCTGATAACCTTCTGGTTGTTTTTGTCAGCCTGAGGAATTTCGGCGATACCTACTTCAAACGTGTCCGTTGGCGGCGTCTGGTGGGTTGCACCTGCTGAAGAACCGATAGAAATGTAACTGCGGATGATGGGTGTGCCGTCTTCCTTAGTAGCGTTGGGGGCAGCCTTGGGTTCGTTTACAAACAAGCCGCTGGTGTAACTGCCGTACAATTTCTGTGTGGTAAGGTAACCCTTTGTATACCACTCGTTGAACTTTTTGATGAAGTTGCGGTTGGTTTCGTTGTCAAACAGGAAAGAGCCGTTGCCGTTTGCGTCAACTTCGGTGTAGGGGCTGCCGAGTTGTTCGCACATGGTGATAAACCAGTTTGCTTCACTGTCGTAACCGAGAGGAATGCTGTACTTGTCTATTGACTTGATTTTTGCGCATACTGCTTCAAGACTGGTCTTGTCGTTTTCGTCTGTGCTGAACCAGTGGTCGGGTACAGGAATGTTATTTTTATCGAAAAATGTCTTGTTGTAATACATTACTTCGGTAGACTTGCTTAAAGGCATCGAGTACATAAGACTGTCACCGAAAGATGAACCCTCATTGTAGTAGCCCTGGATGAAGTCGTTTTTCTGAGCATCTGTCAGCCCGAGAATTTCCGTCGTACCGTCGGCACGAGTCGTTTCATATGTGCAGCTAATCAGGTTGTCAAGCGTTGCAACTGCGCCGGAAACGTTGTACAGAGCAACGTGGTCGGGGTAGCAGTAAGCAAGGTTGGGTTGCTCGCCGACAGTGATTTTGGTCTTAATCTGGTCGCGAACGTCATCGTAACCGCCGATTTTTTCCCAAGAAACGTGGATGTTGGGATACAATTTGTTAAACTCTTCAATGTAGATATCCAGCACGTTGGACAGGTTTTGACCCATTGTGTGCCAGAAAGTAATCGTCACATCGCTTCCGTCGTAACCGCCTTCGGGTACTTCGAAGTTGGGAAGCGCGGCTTTGGGACCGCAACCGACAAGAGCGACTACTGCCGACAGGCAAAGAACAACTGTCAAAACAATTGCAGAGAACTTTTTCATGTTTTCCTCCGAAAAGATTTTATTAAAATGCGCCGTGCGCAGATTAACCTTTGATACCGCTGCGGCTGACACCCTTCATGATGTACTTGCGCAGGAAAATGAACACCAGGAACAACGGCAAAGACACCATTGCTACCGCCGCCATTTGTACGGGGATGTTGGCATCACCGTTTACGTCGGTAAACGCATTGCGCAAACCGTTGGTGATAAGACTGTGGTTTACGTCGTTACCTACAACCAGGCGCGGCCAGACGTAGCTGTTCCACGCGCCCATCATCTTGAGAATGGTGATGGAAATAAGCGTGGGCATTGCAAGGGGAATCATTACTTTCCACAAATACTTGAGATCGCTTGTACCGTCAACCTTTGCGGCGTAGTACAATTCGTCGGGGATTTGCAGGAAGTTCTGACGAAGCAGGTAAATGTAGAATACACTTACAAGGAATGGGACAATAAGCACGATAAACGTACCGCCGTTACTCGTCCACTTGAACACCTGAGAAACGGTGCCGTAGTTGGTGATTGTAAACAATTCGCCTGGGATCATCATTGTTGCAAGCAATGCGCCGAACAGAATGTTTTTGCCCTTGAACTCGAGACGGGCAAATGCAAACGCCGACAAAACCGTGATAACAAGGCTGAGTACGGTGCTTACAACGCCTACATACATCGTGTTGAGGAACAACTGACCAAGACTACCCGTGCTGAACGCTTCGGCGTAGTTGTGCCAAAGTATCTTGCGAGGGAAGAATGTAGGTACAGACTGACGATATTCGTCAAGAGACTTCAACGACGAAATAATCATCCAGTAGAAGGGGAACAGCACGATAAGTGCCATTATTCCAAGGAACAAATACAGCAAAACCTGCACGATTGTGTACACCACTTTCTGACGGGCGGTAACTTTTGCCATGTCGCGTTCCTTCATGGTGTGAGCGTCTTTGGGCACGGCTGTATCTGCCGCTTGTGCGGTGTCTACGCCCGTGTCGACTTCGGTGGCAGCGTCAAGCACTTCGTCGGTTTTCGACGTAGTTTCTTCGACATTTTTGTTGATGTCTTGCATAGATCTGCCCTCCTTTTAATAATGTACCTTACGCTTACTTACCTGCAGGTTGATAAGCGTAATAATAAGAATGATTACAAACAGAATGAGTGCAGCTGCACTTGCGCGACCTTCATGGTTTCCGATTGCGTCGTAAATGAAGCCTACCATCGTGTTAAGTCTGCCGGCGTCGCTGGGCGGACCCATTGTTTCGCCGAAGATACCTACGATACTGCTGTATTCCTTAAATCCACCGATAAAGCCTGTAATTACTACGTATGCAATCATCGGTGACAGAAGGGGTACGGTAATGCGCCAGAAGGTGCGTTGACGACTTGTGCCGTCTACCTTTGCCGCTTCGTAGTACTGTTTGTTGACGCTTTGCAAACCGCCGAGCAATACCAATATCTTGAACGGAAGAGCATTCCATACAATATATATAGTCATAACGGTGATGTTTGCGATGTAACTCGAACCGTAGTTGATCCAGTTAACAGGCGGAATGCCGAACACGCCGAGAACGTTGTTGATAATACCGGCAGTTTGAATAAGTTCCGCTTCCTTGCCGATGTTGTTACCTACAATATTGAACATTGCGGCAAAAACCATACCGATTGCGATACTGTTTGTAACGTACGGCAGGAAAAAGATTGTTTGCAAAAGTCGTTTCAGCGGTCTGATTGCGTTGAGACACACCGAAATGAGCAATGCAAGCAACGTGCTGATGGGTACGGTAAGCACCGTAAGCAAAGCCGTGTTGCCGAGACACTTCAGAAAGCCGCGGTATTGAATTACCTTTTTGAAGTTTTCGATACCGAACGTATACGTTTTACCGCCGATTTCGCCCATTTGCGAATATCCGTTGAGAAACGCCATACGCAGTGTGTTGAAGATGGGCCAGACCGTAAATATCAACAGCAACACAATTGCCGGCGACAGATACAGCCACGCCTTCCATTGTTGTTTATTGTCTACCATTGTGTTACCTCTCGTTGTTAAAGTACAATCTTGCTTCCGTTTCGGCGTCGAAGATAAACACCTTGTGCGGTTTCAGATTGAAGCGCACCACGGGGTTTGCCGTGTCGATTTTGTTGTCGGCGTCGACGATGGAACGAATGATGGGGTTTTCCGAAAATTCGTGCGTGGAAACGATGCTGACGTCGCGTCCCATAACTTCCACGTTGGACAGTTTGCAGTGAAGCACACCGCTGTCGGGAGCATAGACAAAACCTTCGGGACGGATGCCGACGTGCACTTCGCGGTCATCGATACCCGGCACATCCAGCACTGCGTCCTCGCCGATGTACAGTTTGCCCGCCTTGACCGTACCCTTGAACACGTTGATTGGCGGCGTTCCGAGGAACTTGGCTACAAACAGGTTGATGGGGTTGTCGTACACGGTCTGCGGTTCGCCCGTTTGTTGCACCACTCCGAGTTTCATTACCACAATCTGGTCGGAAATGGACATTGCTTCTTCCTGGTCGTGGGTTACAAACACCGTCGTAATACCGGTTTCGCGCTGAATACGTTTGATTTCTTCACGCGTTTGCAGTCTGAGGCGTGCGTCAAGGTTGCTCAGGGGTTCGTCCAGAAGCAGTACGCGGGGCATCTTGACAAGTGCGCGCGCAATTGCTACACGTTGTTGCTGACCGCCGGACAGCTCGTGCGGTTTGCGATCCATAAGTTCGTCTATCTGCACCAGTTTTGCCACATGGTAAGCGCGTTCCAGCATGTCCGCCTTCTTCATTTTGTCCGCGCCTTTCAGGTTTTCAAGCGGAAACATAATGTTTTGTTTGACCGTCATGTGCGGATACAGGGCGTAGTTCTGGAATACAAGACCTATGCCGCGGTTTTCGGGACTGAGTTCCGTAACGTCCTCTTCGCCGAAGAAAATTCTGCCCGCGGTGGGCTTTTGCAGACCGCTGATCATATACAGCGTGGTACTTTTACCGCAACCCGAAGGTCCCAGAAGACCGATAAGTTTGCCGTCGGGAATTTCGTAATTAAACTTGTTTACGGCAATTACTTCCTTACCCTTTTCGTGTCTGCTTTCAAAAATCTTGGTCAAATCTTGCAAAACAACTTTCATGTGGATGTCCTTCCTTCAATTATTTTACCGACATATTTACAATTGCATTTTAGCTTGTTTTTAGCTTGCGATTTTACTAAACTTAACGCCTACGCGTACGCGACGGCAATAAATAAAGTCAAAGTAATAAAAATATCGCTTTGACTTGGTTTTTGAGCCTATTCCTCGGGCAAAAACACGTCAAGAGCCGTATCGGCGAGGAGAAGAGCCGTGGAAATTCCGCTTAAAATATATGAAATTATCATTGTGGCATTTCTGCCTGCTACACGTGCGGCGGCAACAGACGTGTAAGCCGTCGTATTGGTGAACAAAATGAGAAATACGATATACGCAATCGCCAAAGCAATCGCGCTACCCTTCAGAATGTAATAAGGTACTATTTTGTCCTTCAGTTTCGCGCTGACAAATGCGCATACACCGCTACCGAAAGAGAAAATTACCGACAAAATCAACCATTGAGAGGAATTGCCGAAAGTAAGGTCCGACATAAGCATGTAGACAAGTCCCGCTACGAAAATGGAAATGGTAGCCGCGTAATACACAATTGTTTTGATTGTGGCTCTGGTCATAAAAACCTCCGATCCGTTGTCAATAATTTTGCTGTTCCGACTGCTGACGGGACACTTCCGCCTTGTAATCGACAAGGCTGTCGTAATTGTCGAAAATCATCTGCGTTGCCATGTCCACCACTACGGTGTTGGCAAGCAAATCGTGAATAAACGAGTTTGTTTTTGTTGCGATGACGAGGACAATCTGCAACACCGCAAGCGCGGCGAGGACGATAAGCCCCACGATGCCCATAATGTTGAACATGATGCACACCACTATAAGCACCGGCACCATAGTTTCGATTGTGTATTTGCCGAGAATTGCGCGGACAAACATCGCAAACGGAGTAACCCTGACGCCGTTACCGAACACAACGCCGATGTTGAACACCTTTTTGCCTAACGTCTGACCGTTTTTAAGAATCAGCGGCACGACGAACTCCACAAGCAGTATCGCAACCAATATGGAAATGCTGGTAATCGTAAACACAAGGCTTGTCACCAGTTGGTATTCCGCCATGGCTCCGCTGTCGTTTATCAACGCCTTGTACGCCTCGTCGTACTTTGCTTTTTCCTCTTCGGTAAAGGCTTCGTACTGCTCGGCGGTAATGCTGAACTTGACGTTGTACTGTTTTTCGTACTTGTCGTAGTAGCCTTGCAGGTTTTCCGAGTGTTTGTCGTAACCCGTTGCCCAACTGAGCAGCAACGCCACGCCCACTGCAATGATTGCAACCAATATCAAATCCAGCAAGAAAGCCGAAATTCTTTTTAAGAAACTTGCTTTTTGAATGTCGTAAATCATCCGCAGGCAACCCCGAACCTACCGCAACCTTTTGTCGCGGTTAAAAGTTTTCACTTTATGTCGCACGTCGCTTTGCCGCGGCAAAACACCCGCAGCCGTTCACACGCCGTGCGCAAATATCACGGTAAACGCATGTAAACTACGCGTTTTTCCACCGCAAAAACTCTATTTATAATATATTAGCGATACTTTGTCCGTATCCTTTTAATATCATAGCACAGTTTGTCGTTTCAATCAAGGCAAAAATGTAAACTTGCGACTAATTTTTTATTTATTACGACAAATTTACCTAAACTTTACCCGATTTTTGCATTTTTCGCGTTATCCAACGACTGTTTGACATCAAAACTCACGCCGCGTAACCGTATTTTCCGACAAAATTTGTCGCAAGACAGTACTGAACAGGCGCGACCTCAGACAACGAAGCCGTAATCGTAACGTCCTTTGTAAGGCTGTCGCGGTTTGTAAACACGTTTTTGCCGTTGTAGTCGTCGGAATTTATCGTGCCGACTTTCAATATGTAGTCGCGCGTCATTTCGCGGTAGTTGTACTTGCTGCCGTCCGCCTTGGTGTGGGCAATCGGTTCCATACGTCCGCTTTCAAATGCCGAAGCGGCGCGGTCGTACATGCGATTGGAATTCTGGTGCAGCAGCACGTAGTCGATGATTGCAATCTTGTACACGTGCTTTGCGTCGTTTACCACCTTTTCGCCGGACACGCGCCAGAAGTAATTGTTTCGCGCCAGCGTAATAAGGTTTGTGCCGGTAACTTCGGCAATGTACACCACGTTGTCGAACGGCAACGATTCGTACAGTTTGCCGTAGGTGATTGTGCCGCCGGGCAGGTTGGTACGTGCCTGGTTGGTAAGCGCAAGCACGATGTCGTCGTAACCTTGGCTCACGGCGTATTCCGCCATGGCGCGGCAGGCAAGGCGAGGCATTTCGGCAGTGTTGCCGAGGTAAGAGTCAACGTTGCCCAGTTTTTGCGCAGCCATCTGTTCGTAATCTTCGGCATAGGTGTCCACGATTTGCTGAATGGATTGGTCGCTGTCCCACGATGAACTGTATCTGATATTTTCGTAAGTGTTACAGGACACTTCGCCGCTCGCAGTCACGTCAAGTCTGACATGAGACACCATCTGACCGTAACTCATTCCTTGCAGGAAGGGCGTGCCGCCGACCGTAATGTCGCATTCGTCGGCGTGGCTGTGTCCGCAAAATACGGCGTCGGCGTAGTCGTCGATGTCAAAGTCGCTGCTTGCCATAAACAAAGTGTTTTGTGGAGCGTGAATGCTGACCACCACCACGTGGCAACCTTCTTCGTAGCGCAGTTTCTGCGACAAACCGGGGATGATTTCGCGCGGGTCCTTAAAGCCGATGTCCTGTACGAGGTTGGAACTTATCGACGTAATTTGGTCCTTGCCTATCACGCCGATAATGCCCACTTTAAGACCATTCGGAAGTTGTTTGATTGTATATTCGCGCGCGATGTCGCTTGCAAATTCGCCGAACTTACGCGTTTTTGCATCCCACTTGTAGATGTTTGCGCCAAGGAAGGGCGTTTTTGCGTATGCCGACAGCTCTCTGACCTTGTCAAGCCCCCAGTCAAACTCGTGGTTGCCATAGGTAAAACTGTCAAAGCCGATGTTGTCCATGCAGTCGGTAAGCAATTTGCCGTAGTTACTGTTGCTTGCCACACTGCCCTGAAACATGTCGCCGCTGTTAATCAGCAAAGTGTTTGCGTTGTCCAGTTTGCGCTGTTTGAAGTACATACCGAACTGGGCAATACGTTCCACCTTGCCGTGGAAATCGTTGATTGCGTACAAATCCAGCGACGTATCTTCAAGCACTATTACTGGGATCACGCCTGTAATTTCATATCCGCAGAAGCAGGTGGATTTTTTGGTGCCTTCGCTTGTGGTAGTTGCAGGCGTTACGATTGTCCAATCGGTAAACTCGTGGACCGACGTTTTCTTTTGACCGCACTCGCAGGTCTGCCAGTGATTTACGTCGTCATGCTCGTAGTCACCGTCAAAAACGTGCACGTGCGGTTTCGTTCCGCCGTTATTATTGTTACTGCCGCCGCCTATTCCGTCACAGGCAACAAACGCCACCGACACACAAAGGCACAGCACAAGGCACAAAATAACTAAAATTCTTTTGTTCATCCGTTTCTCCGTTGTTGAGTAAAATAATATGCTTAAGACAACACGACACAGACTCGAAGCCGTGCCGAACAAGTCTTTGTCGTCAGAGGATTGCACAACAGGGCGCAGATGCCCCACAAAAAATAGCCGTTTGCGCAGCGACGTCAGGCAATGTGCAAATTCGGCAACACAAACCTTTCGGCGAAATATTTGCGGTTGGTCACAAACAATCCTTTGAATGACAATTATACACCTTTGTTGAGAATAAGTAAAGGGGTAAAGCGCAAAATTGCCTTACCCCTTTAATGAAAATTACATTGATTTTAATCGTTTATGGTCATTTTCGTATTATAGAATGCTGATTTTGTCCGCAAGAAAACGTGACTAACGTTCGAGAATTGCCTTGATACGACGTACGCCGCTGCTGCTGGATTGCTCCTTCTGAATGACGAAATGGCCCAGTTGTCCGGTGTGTTCCGCGTGAGGACCGCCGCAGATTTCCTTGCTGAAGTCACCCATTGTGTACACCTTGACTACTTCGCCGTACTTATCGCCGAACAAACCGATTGCGCCCGTTTTGCGCGCCTCTTCGACGGGCATTTCTTCGCAGGTAATCGGCAAGTCGCGCTGAATTGCGTCATTGACAAGACGCTGTGTTTCTGCAATTTCTTCCGCCGTCATCGGACGAGAGAAACTGAAGTCGAAACGAAGGCGTTCCGGCGTGATGTTGCTGCCCTTTTGTTTCACCTCGTCGCCCAGTACTTTTCTCAGCGCAGCCTGCAGCAGGTGGGTTGCCGTGTGCAGATAGGTGGTTTCGATTCCGCCGCCTTCCGCCATGCCGCCCTTGAAGCGTTGTTCGCTGCCTGCATGCGACTTGGCCTGGTGCTCGGCAAACTTTTGTTTGAAACCTTCCACGTCAACGGTGTAACCGTTTTCCGCAGCAAGTTCCTCCGTCATTTCGATGGGGAAACCGAACGTGTCGTACAGTTTGAACGCAGTACCGCCGGGAACGACATTGCCCTGAATGTGGCTGATAACCTTGGTAAATTCCTTTTCGCCTGCAACAAGCGTTTTGCTGAACTTGTCCTCTTCCTTATTCAGTTCATCGATGATTTTGTCGTGATTCTGCGTAAGTTCGGGATAGACGTCCTTGTAGACGTCGATGTACACCTTGGCAATTTCCGCGATGCTGCCCTTTGGCATACCCAGACTGTTTGCCATACGCACCGCGCGACGGATAAGACGGCGAAGCACGTAGCCCTGGTCAACATTGCTTGGCACCACGCCCACGGGGTCGCCCAGCAGGAAAGTGCTTGTACGTACGTGGTCGGCGATTATACGCATTGCACGCATCGTCTTGGGGTCGGAGTTGTACTTTTTGCCGCTCAGTTCCTCGATTTTTGCAAACGCGCCCTGGAACAGGTCGATGTCGTAAACCGACTTGAATCCGTTAAGTACGCACACGGTACGTTCCAGTCCCATGCCGGTGTCGACGTTCTTCTGCGTAAGAGGCAGATAGGTGCCGTCCGCTTGACGGTTGAACTGCATAAATACGTTGTTCCAGATTTCCAGATACTTGCCGCAGTCGCAGGACGGATCGCAGTGATCGCTGCATGCGGGCTTACCCGTATCCCAGAAAATTTCCGTATCGGGACCGCAGGGACCCGTCGTGCCGGCAATCCACCAGTTGTGCTTTTTGGGCAGGTAGTAAATACGTTCCTTGGGGATACCGCACTCTTCCCACACCTTTGCGCTGTCCTCGTCACGAGGCGCGTCGTCGTCCCCTGCAAACACCGTTACGGAAATGCGGTCGGGGTCAAGTCCGAGATACTTCTTGCTGGTCAGAAATTCGTAACTCCACTTGATGGATTGGTGATTGAAGTAGTCGCCGAGACTCCAGTTACCGAGCATTTCGAAGAAGGTAAGGTGGCTGTCGTCGCCGACTTCTTCGATGTCGCCCGTGCGCACGCACTTCTGCACGTCGGTCAGGCGGTGTCCCTTGGGGTGAGATTGCCCCATAAGGTACGGAATAAGCGGGTGCATACCTGCCGTGGTAAACAGCACGCTGGGGTCGTTTTCGGGAATAAGGCTTGCCGACTGAATTACGGCGTGTCCTCTCTCGGCAAAAAATCCGAGATACTTTTCTCTCAAAAATTCCGATGTGATTTTCATTGTAGTAGACCTCTGTCAAACTTTGTGTATTGTCGCGGCAATCAGGCACCTACGGAAAAACCGCACGTACAAAAGCCGCGTTTAATATTTATTTCTGCACGGTAAAGTGGGCAAAAAACGCAAACGTATGCAAAATTTGCTTACAAAAATATCGTTTTGCGCCTATCATAACAGTGCAAAAGACCGAGCCACCTAAGGCGCGGTCTTTGTAATAAATTCAATTGTAAACTACGCTTGCACTTTTCAATTGTAAACTACGCCTGCACTTCGCCGACAATCTTTTTTCTGCCGCGCTTTGCAATGAGCGAGTAGATGTAGAACAGCCAGTAGTAGGCAGGTACGACGTAGATGTAGATGGTACCGAACACCATGCCGCCGCCCAGCTTAGCCGAGTCGAACCAACCGAGAATCGTGCCGAGAATACCTGTCTGTTCGGGAATGATTCCGACCTGAAGAAGATATCCGAGGGCCGATACGATTGTCGTCAGAATTGCCATAACAAGGAAGAACCAGTTGCCTTTCTTGCTGCGACGTCCGCTGAAGATACGGATGATGACGACAAGCAGATGCATAACCATTGTGATTGCAAGGATTGCACTGCTGACAAGCATAATCATCTGCGGTACGGACACGTTTTTGAATGCACCCATTCCGCTTCCGGTAAATGCACTGATAAGAATGTCAACAAGTCCGTTGCTGCCGATTACTTCGTCCCACAGGTATTTGCGGGTGTTTTCCGCACCGCCGACGTTGGTAAAACCGCCGTCTATACGAGAAGGAAGGAAACGCCCTACGGGTAAAATGATTGCGTAAGCAAACACAAGCAACAACAATGCTGCGACTATTGCGAATGCGCGACCGCTCTTTTTGCTGCGGGTCTTGTATTCGTACTTGACAAGTTTCTTGTTCTTTTGTTTCTTTGCCTTCTTGTCCGCTTTGGCGTCTGCCGGAGCGTCGGCTTGTCCGACCGTCGTTACGGGCGTGACGGCAACGGCGTTGGTCGTATCGGGGGAAACATATCCCACTGTTGCGAAACTGTGACCGCATGCGCAAACGTTTTCCTCGGCAGGCACTTCACGACCGCACTTCGGGCAAATCTTTGTCATCGCGCCGCTTCTTATTGGCGTGCCGCAGTTACGGCAGAAATTTGCAAGGGGACTGTTGCGGGTGTGACACTTGTGGCAAACAACCACTTCCTGCGGAACAACAAGTTTTGCACCGCATCTTGCGCAAAAACGAGCATTCAGCGAGTTGCTGTTGTTGCAATGCGGACAAATGTTGAAACTGTTTGAACTATTCATGCTTTTACCTCCGATTTAACCTCAGATTGTTGCTTGGGTGTACTGCAATTGGAACAGAATTTGTCCTCGTCATCATTGATATTGCCACAAACAGGACACTTCCACTTGCTGATTTTGTCGGGTTCCTCGCCCGTAAAAGACCATTGACAGTTGCTACAGAACTTGCTGTCCGAGGGGTTTTCCGCTCCACAGTTGGGACAGTACTTCTTGACGTCCTCCACAACCAGTTTAAGTCCGCAGGTATCGCAGAACTCTTCGTCGGGATCATTGAGTGCGCCGCAGTTAGGGCAAACCTGTTTCTGCCCGTCCATGTCGCTGAGCACCGTTTGCATTACCGCGCTGTCACCTACGTAGGACGTTACGTGTTCGACCTGCATTTCCACTACTTTTCCGCCTTCCATGCTGCCGAAACAGTGTTTGCACAAGCCTGTTTCCATGGGGTTGGGCTTTCCGCAAAACGGACACAGTCTGCGTCTTACTATACGATGTTCGTGCAGGGCGGCAACGTTTGCGCCACACTTGTTGCAGTAAATCGCCGTAACGGGCACCTGTGCGCCGCAACTCGGGCACTTTGCCGTTTCCGGCGTGGGCAATGTCGTGTAGTCGGCTTCCGCAAGGGGTTGTTCCGACGGTACGACAAGACCTATCTCGGGTGTTTGTTCGGAGATGTCGGCGGTTTTGTTGTCAACGTCTGCGGAAAGCAACGCGCCGCACTCCGTGCAGTGCTCGTTACTTATGGCATTTGCCGCGCCGCATTGAGGACAAGCAACTTCCTCCTTAAACACAAAACTGCTTGCGCCGCAATTACAACAGTACAAGGAGTCGTTTGTGTTTTCTTCTCCGCAGGATTTACACACTTTCATCCCGACACTACCTCCCGATTAGAATGTACATCATAATAACTATATACTATTTGACAGCTTTTGTCAACGTGTAAATTAAACGTTTTTGTTCAAAAAGGGATTGTTTTGACTTATTTGCCCGCTTTGAAACCGTCCTTAAGTCCTACTATTTCGTTAAAGACAAGTTGCCCGTCTTTGCTGTCGCGGTCCAGTACATAGTAGCCTACGCGCATAAACTGGAATTTGTCGCCGACTTTTGCGTTTTTCAGGCTCGGTTCCACCTTGGCAGACACCAGTTTCATGCTGTCTTCGTTGAAACGTTGGTTGAAGTCGGTAATGCCGTCCACGGGGTCTGTAAGCAAACTTTGAAGTTTACGTACCGTCACGTCAACGCATGTTGCCGCGTCCACCCACTGGATTACGCCCTTGACCTTGATTCCGCTTTCGTCGTTGCCGCTTTTGCTGTTAGGGACAACCGAACAATGCAGTTCCGTCACGTTGCCTTCGCTGTCCGTCAACGCTTCGTCGCAGTGAATGATATACGCACCCTTCAAGCGCACGTATCCGTCCGGTTTAAGACGGTAATACTTGGGCGGCGGTACAAGTGCAAAGTCGCTTCGGTCGATGTACAACTCGCGGCTGAACGGCACGTTGCGACAGGTCACGTTTTCGGCGTTGGGGTTGTTTTCGACAGCAAGTTCCTCGCTACCGTCGTAGTTGGTCAGCACCACTTTAAGAGGGTCGAACACCGCCAGCACGCGGTCAGTATTCTGATTGAGGTTGTCGCGCACGCAGGAGTACAGGTAGCCTTCTTCCACTTCGCTGTTTGCCTTGGAAACGCCGATACGTTCGCAAAAATCTTTCAACGCTTCGGCAGGAATACCGCGGCGACGAAGTCCCGACAGCGTAGGCATACGGGGGTCGTCCCAACCCAGCACCTTGCCTTCGTCAACCAACTTTTTGAGATAGCGTTTGCTCATAATTGTGTTGGTGATGTTGAGACGAGCAAACTCGATTTGTTGCGGAAGCGGCTCGGGGAAGTCGCAATTTTTGACAACCCAGTCGTACAAGGGGCGGTGATCCTCGAATTCCAGCGTGCAGATAGAGTGCGTAATGCCCTCGTGCGCGTCCTCGATGGGGTGCGCGAAGTCATACATCGGGTAAATGCACCACTTGTCGCCCGTGTTGTGGTGGGTTGCGTGCAGCACGCGGTAAATGATGGGGTCGCGCATATTTACGTTGGGCGAACTCATGTCTATTTTTGCGCGAAGCACCTTTGCGCCGTCGGCATATTTGCCGTCACGCATTTCGTAAAACAGTTTAAGGTTTTCTTCCACGCTGCGGTTGCGGTACGGGCTTTCGATGCCCGGCTCGGTAAGGGTGCCGCGGCGTTCGCGGATTTCGTCGGCGGTTTCGTCGGAAACGTATGCTAAGCCCTTGTTGATAAGTTTGACGGCGCAATCGAACATCACGTCGAAGTAGTCGCTTGCAAAGTACAGATTGTCCCACTTGAAGCCCAGCCACTCGATATCCGCCTTGATACTGTTGACGTATTCCTGGTCCTCCTTGCAGGGGTTGGTGTCGTCAAAGCGCAGGTTGCATGTACCGTTGTACTTTTGCGCTATGCCGAAGTTGATGCACAGGCTTTTTGCGTGCCCGATGTGCAAGTAGCCGTTGGGCTCCGGAGGGAAACGGGTCGCAACGGTAGTGACCTTGCCGCTTGCAAGGTCGGAATCAATTATTTCTTCGATAAAATTTCTGCTTTCTTCCATAAAAACACCCTTTTACAAACATTTGCTGCCACACAAACGACCGTAATGTCGTTTCGTCACCGTCAGTTTTTGTTTTCTTCTCCTTCAAATTCGTCTATGTTTACGTCGCTTTCGCCCTCGCCGACGTACTCGGGCACGTCGCCTTCGTCGGGCGGAATAAATTCGCCGCCTTCCGCTTCGTCCTCGCCACGGTAGCCTTCGGTAAGGTCGGGCAGTTCGCCGTTGCCTTGCTGTTCGGGTTCGTCGCCGCCCATTGCAATCTGCTGTTCGGCAAGGGTTTCGGCGTCCATAAAGCGCACGAATTTACCCAGCCAGAACAACTCGATGTTGCCCGTTTCGCCGTTACGGTGCTTGGCTACGATAAGACTGTGTTTTGTAGTACCCTTCTCTTCGTCCTTTTCGCGGTGAATAAACAGTACTATGTCGGCGTCCTGCTCGATACTGCCCGATTCACGCAAGTCGGACAGCACGGGCTCGCCACCGCCGCCGCTTTGACCGTCCTTGCCCTTGAGGTTACGCATTTCGGCGTCACGCTTCAACTGAGCAAGCGCGATGATGGGCACGTCCAGTTCCTTTGCCATAAGTTTAAGCGCACGGGTGATTGCACCGACTTCGTTTGCACGTCCTTGCTTGGGATCGATACCGCTGTTCATCAACTGAATGTAGTCGATGACGATCATGTCCAACCCGTGTTGCGCCTTAAGACGGCGGCACTGCGAACTGATTTCCGACGGGCGGATCTGCGCGTAGTCGTTACCGTACAGGCTCATTGTGGCGCAAATGGTATTTTGTGCGGCGCGGATACGTGCAAGGCTTGCGTTGGGGTCGGTAAACTGACCGCTTTTGATTTCCGCAAGGGGCACCGTGGACATACTGGACAGCATACGTTCGATAAGTTGCTGCTTGCTCATTTCCAGACTGTAAATGGCTACGGTTTTGCCCTGCTTGGCAACGTTTTCCACCATGTTCATTGCCATTGCCGACTTACCTACACCGGGACGTGCCGCAAGTACGATAAGTTCGCCGCCGTGCAGACCGTTGGTCATGCGGTCAAAACGTTTGAAACCGGTCTGTATTCCGCGGAATTTGCCCGGGTTTACAAAACGCTCGTTGATGGCGTACATCGTTTTTGCCGTGTCCTCGGCAAGGGAAACAAGCCCTGCGTTTGCGCCGCCCTGCGACAGATTGAATATCTGTTCTTCGGCGTAGGTTATGGCTTCTTCCGCACTGCCTGCGCTGTAGGCACGCTGTTCCACTTCGCCGCAGATACGGATAAGTTTGCGCATGGTACTGGCACGCTTGACAATGCTGATGTACTCGTCGTAGTTGGCGGTACTGGGCAGCAACTCGTTCAACTTCAGTATGTAGTCGATGTCGCCGACCTGTTCCAGTTTGCCTTCGCGGCGCAGATAGTCCACGACGGAAGCAAACCCGACGGTGTTGGCCTGGTTTTCGTCGCCGACCATGTGCGATTGCTCGGAAATAGCCTGCATTGCGGCAAAAATTTCGCGGTGATTGAACTGGTAAAAATCGTCCTCCTTCAGTTGGGCGATCATTTCCAGTTGGTATTCGGTATTGCGCAAAATACAGCATAACACGTTTTGTTCCGCTTCGACGCTGTTGGGCAACGTGGCGCGGTTGGGTCCGCTGCTTACGCGCTGTTTGGTTTCGGCGGACGTTTGCTGTCCGTTTTTGTTTTCGGTAGGCATGTTTCTCCTTGGTGCACCGTCGCGCTGTTTGCAAAAAGACAAACAAAAGGCGTTGCAAGACACATTTTGCCTTGCAAAACCACCTGCGACCTGATTATGTTGAAAATATTATACAATGATTGCCTTTTATTTGCAATAAAAACACGCAAAAAACTTACAAAAGTTGAAATTAACAGAATTAAACAACAACGTTCAACAGCAAATACAAACAATACGTCTTTGACCGTAACCTGTACAGCGTACAGATATCATCCGTCGCAGACGGATTTCACCTTGCGTAGCAAGATTTCATTTGCCGCCAGGCAAATTTAGTTGCGCGTACTTTTTTGTACGCGCCGGGGGTGGGCGGTCGGGGTAGCGGCGCTGGGGGGCACTGCCACAAGCGGTGACGTTGAAAACAACATTGTTCCGCCACGTATAATTACGTCCGCCGAAGTTAGTACACTTGAAGTTGGCAAACAAATTTGCAAACAGTTCGTCAACTACATCAGGGGTG
>OGOZ01000504.1_pt1 | contig 26315 bp, 19 predicted proteins | sample 1552801 | NCBI WGS metagenome assembly OGOZ01 (sample SAMEA2580196, study PRJEB22360) | human gut metagenome | biome: human gut; feature: human-associated habitat; material: faeces | place: Denmark | collected 2008/2010 | reverse complement strand
GGAGGGGTTTTTGAACTTGGGATCGTTCCTGTCTACCAGCACCTGAGTTACCACAGTAGCCACCTCGGACTTGTTTCCGCGTGAACGCAGTACCTTTGTAAGGCCCTGCTGAATGTGGTATCCTATATAGCCCTGGCTCATAGCGCCGCATACATCAAAGGGCATTGCCGGGCTTACAGGGGTGGCATACTCGTTCTGGAGCACTATGCGGCCTACCTGAGGGCCGTTTCCGTGGGCAATAATGACCTTATATCCCTCGCCTATTATGTCCGCGATATACTCGGAGGTCTTTTCGACTACTTCAAGCTGAGCCTCTGCCGTTGCAGGCTTGCCCGCTTCCTGAAGGGCGTTTCCGCCAAGTGCGATAACTATCTTTTTCATATTATCTCTCTCCTGAAAATTTGATAGGTTTATACAAACATATTTATTTTACACCATTTTGCTTCGCTTTACAACCTGCAATAGCGCCCCGCGCAAGCTCGTCGCATCGATTGTTGTAGGCGTTGTCGCTATGGCCCTTTACCTTGTGCCAGCTGATGCTGTGTTTGTGTGTATGTGCAATAAGCAGCTCCCACAGGTCACGGTTTTCCACTTCCTTTTTGCCGCTGGTTTTCCAGCCGTTGCGCTGCCAGTTAGTCACCCAGTTCTCGGAAAATGCCCGGCAAAGATAGGCGCTATCGGTAAATAAATCTACTTCACAGGGCTCTTTCAAGGCACTCAGGGCAGATATGGCCGCCATAAGCTCCATGCGATTGTTCGTAGTCATTTTTTCCCCGCCCGAAATCTCCTTTTTGAATTGCCCATACATGAGAACCGCGCCCCAGCCACCCGGGCCTGGATTGCCGCTACACGCACCGTCGGTATATATAACGACCTTCTTCAATGTATCCTCCCTAAAAATAAAGTTGACATTATCACCATATCGGTGTTATAATCATCAAGGTTTCACACCGAAGGGGCATGGTGTAATGGTAACACGTGGGTCTCCAAAACCTTTGTTGAGGGTTCGAGTCCTTCTGCCCCTGCCAATCTCCTCAGGCTTTTGCCTGAGGAGATTTTTCATTGTCTTAATTCACAAACTGTATAATATAGTCATGCAGGTTGTCATACGCTATGCGGCGTATTTCTTTATCAGAGAATCCTATCCTTTGGAGTTCGTCGAAAAGATTCGGCACATCGCTCCAATTTTTCATATCCACCGGGTATGCGTTCATGCCATCAAAATCCGAACCCAGGCATACATGCTCCGGACCGGCCAATCCTGCAATGTGGGCTATATGCTGCGCTATCTCCCGTACCGAGGCGTCACCTGTCTTTACCAGATGGCCCGGATAATAGTTTACCCCGATCACGCCGTTTTGAGCGGCTATGGCTTTAATATGCTCGTCCTTAAGGGAACGCTTATGATCGAATACCGCGCGGGCATTTGAATGCGAGGCAAATATGGGACGTTGAGATATCTCCAGCGCCTCGTCGATGCCGGCGTCGCTCAGGTGGGATACGTCCAGCGCTATGCCTATACGGTTCATCTCACGCACTACCTCCCTTCCCCTCTCGGTCAGCCCCTTATTTGCCCTTCGCATGGCAGGTGAAGCGAGTTCGTTGGAATAATTCCATGTTAGAGTCATAGCCCTGACGCCCAGCCGGTGGAACAGCCTGACGTTGCTTATGGCTGCATTGAGCGACTCACCACCCTCAACGGTAAGCACGGTGGCGATCTTGTCACCATCCGGCGTGTAATCCTTTGTGAGGGACACAAAGACGTCGTTCTCCTCCATCATCGTAAAATATGAATCGAACATATCCAGCGCCTGCTGCAGGCAATCCTTGCGCATATCCATATCCACCCATGCGGCAAAGAACAGCAGCTTGCCGCCGCCTTGTTTTATATAAGGAAGCGCTACTGCCTGATTGCGGGTGGGGCGGTTTATATCCCAGCCGTCCTGCGTCATATAGTAAAGGAAGTCGCAATGGGCGTCAGCCACGGGTATATTTGACATATCTTCTCCTTTTCCTCAAAAAATTAAGGATATGCGAGCATATCCTTAATTGTGATGCTAATGTTTACTTTGCAAATTCGACCGCTCTGGTCTCGCGTATTACGTTGACCTTTATCTGACCGGGATACTCAAGCTCGGTCTCTATGCGCTTGACGATCTCCTTTGCCATGATGATTGTATCAGCGTCGTTGACGTTCTCGGGCTTGACCAGTATACGTATCTCGCGTCCGGCCTGAATTGCGAAGGACTTGTCAACGCCCTCGAATGAGTTGGCAATCTCTTCAAGCTTTTCAAGGCGCTTGATGTAGTTCTCCAGTGTCTCACGCCGTGCGCCGGGACGTGCGGCAGATATGGCGTCGGCGGCCTGCACAAGTACAGCTTCCACGGTACTTGGCTCAACGTCGCCATGGTGAGCCTGTATGGCATGTATGACCTGATTGTTCTCGCGGTACTTCTTCGCAAGATCCGCACCGATCTGGGCATGGGGACCTTCGACCTCGTGATCTACCGCCTTGCCTATATCGTGCAGCAGACCCGCGCGCTTCGCTAAAGCCACGTTTGCGCCCAGCTCGGAGGCCATCATTCCGGCAAGATGAGCTACTTCGATAGAATGTTTGAGAACATTCTGTCCGTAGCTGGTGCGGTACTTCAAACGGCCGATAAGCTTGATCAGTTCATGGTGCAGTCCGTGTATTCCCACCTCGAATATTGCCTGCTCGCCTGCTTCGCGTATTTGCGTGTCCACTTCGCGGCGGGCCTTTTCTACCATTTCCTCTATGCGCCCGGGGTGTATTCTTCCATCGGTTATGAGCCGTTCCAGAGCTATTCGGGCGACCTCGCGACGAACGGGATCGAAGCCTGAAAGTATGACAGCTTCGGGAGTATCGTCGATTATAAGGTCAACACCCGTCGCGGTTTCAAGGGTACGGATATTGCGGCCCTCGCGGCCAATTATACGTCCCTTCATTTCGTCGTTGGGTAGAGACACTACGGACACAGTGGTCTCAGCCACGTGATCCGCAGCACAGCGCTGTATCGCAAGAGAAATGATGTTGCGGGCGCGCTTATCGGCTTCTTCCTTGGTTTTTGCCTCGATATCGCGCAGCATTATCGCCGCATCGTGGCGGGCATCGCGTTCAACGCTGCTGAGCAGTATTTCCCTTGCCTCGTCCATAGACAATCCGGAAATAGTCTCCAGCTCCTTGAGCTGCTTATCGTAAAGTTCCTTGATGGAAGCCTCGGTGTTCTCAGCTTCTTTTATCTTCTGGTTGAGCTGCTGCTCGCGCTGCTCTATACCATCGATCTTTTTATCCAGTGTTTCCTCGCGCTGGAGCAGCCTGCGCTCGTTGCGCTGCAGCTCGTTGCGTCTCTCTCTCAGTTCCTTTTCATTTTCGTTCTTAATGCGGTAGGCTTCTTCCTTGGCTTCAAGAACCGTTTCCTTCTTTATGGTCTCAGCCCTCTTCTGGGCGTCGCCGATCATTTTTTTAACTGCTTCTTCTGCGTTAGCTATCTTTGCTTCCGCTATATTGCGCCTGTAAACATATCCACCTGCGAAACCCGCAGCTAAACAAACGATCCCGATCACTATGGGGATCCATATTTCCACGTTTAGTGTAGCACCTCCAAATAAACTATATATATTATGTATCCGAGCGTAAAATACGCAGCATGCATGGACTATTATTTCAGTAGAGCAGGTCTACGAAACTACACACCGATATAATATCTCAAAATTTATTATAAACCCATGGCAAAACAAAAGTCAAGGACGCGTGGCCCCTGACTTATAATATTTGCCAGAATGAGTTTTTTATTTACGGTTATATCGTTCAAAATGCATTATATTTCCTCTTCCGGCTCTTCGGTTTTGGCGGGCACCTGCATCATTTTCTCCCGCACTCTGGCCTCTATTTCGTCACAAAGCTCCTTATTGTCCTTGAGGAACAGCCTTGCGTTATCGCGACCCTGGGCCATGCGCATATCATTGTAGGAATACCACGCTCCGGTCTTATTTATTATCTTTTGGTCGACTGCCATATCCAATATGCAGCTCTCCCTTGATATACCCTCGCCGTATATCATATCGAATTCGGCGGTCTTGAAAGGAGGCGCCACTTTGTTCTTTACGATCTTTACGCGGGTGCGGTTGCCTATAAATTCCGCGCCGTTTTTAATTGTATCCTGCTTGCGCACGTCCATGCGCACGGAGGCGTAGAACTTCAGCGCCTTGCCGCCGGTGGTGGTCTCCGGATTGCCAAACATGACGCCCACCTTTTCGCGCAGCTGGTTGATGAATATTATAATAGTATTTGTCTTGCTGATGACGCCGGTAAGTTTTCTAAGCGCCTGAGACATCAACCTCGCCTGAAGGCCAACATGAGAATCGCCCATATCGCCTTCCAGCTCTGCCTTGGGAACCAGCGCCGCGACAGAGTCGACAACGATTATGTCGATGGCGCCGCTTCGCACCAGTGTATCGCATATCTCCAATGCGTCCTCACCGGAATCAGGCTGTGAGATATACAGGTTATCCACGTCAACGCCGAGATTGTGGGCGTATACCGGATCCAGCGCGTGTTCGGCGTCTATGAATGCCGCTGTACCGCCGAGCTTCTGAGCCTCCGCTATGGCATGCAGCGCCAGAGTAGTCTTGCCCGAGGATTCGGGCCCGTATATCTCGATTATCCTTCCCCGCGGCAGACCGCCTACGCCCAGCGCGTAGTCAAGCTGTAAGCAGCCTGAAGGTATGGTAGAGACGCTGATATTCGCCGCAGCGTCTCCCAGCTTCATTATAGCACCTTTGCCGAAGTCCTTTTCTATCTTGGAGAGGGCGATTTCCAATGCTTTTTCTTTTTCCATCATACTTACAGACCGCCTTTACAGCATAATTTGTTTCTTATTAAGATTATTATAGCACGTTAATATCCAAATTGCACCTGTTTTTTGCAATTATTTGTTTCCTGAGAAGATTCAGAGCATTCAGCACCGCGCCATCCCGCACTCTTTCACGGTTGCCCTTGAGATTGACCTCATATGCGTTGCAGCCTTCCTCCGTGGAAACGGCGATAAATCCCTGTCCGATCAGGCCGGGCGCGCCCGTAGGTCCTGCGTAGCCGGTGGTGGATATACCTATGTCGGCGCCGCTCTGGAGGCGTATACCATCGGCCATCTCTTTGGCAGTCTCCGCGCTTACGTCAGTATACTTTTCCAGCGTTTCGGCCTTTACGCCGAGACGGCGCATCTTGGAATCGCAGGAATAAGTCACTGCACCTTCCATGAACCATTTGGAACTTCCGGGGACGGATATAAGCCTGGAGGCTATCATGCCGCCTGTACAGCTTTCGGCAACAGCGATCTTAAGGCCGCTAGCTTTCAGCAGTTCCGCGCATACCTCGTGCATTTCCCTGCCGTGGGTGGAATAGATAAATTCGCCCACTCTGTCCTCTATGGCCTGCATAACGGGCTGAATGAGCTTCTCCCCTTCCTCCTCGCTGCCACAGCGGGCGGTTATGCGTAGAGTAGTCTCGGCCGCCTTGGCATAAGGCGCTATTGTTGGATTGCTCTGGGCGTCCACTATGTCCTTTATAGCGTATTCTACCTGAGACTCGCCCTTGCCGAATATACGAAGGGTGCGTGAATAGAAGATGCAGTCGCTACGTTTTTGCAAATACGGCACTACCTCCTCCTCAAACATGGGTTCCATTTCCCATGGAGGTCCCGGCATCAGTATAGCAGCCTTGCCGTTCTTCTCCATTATGCAGCCAGGCGCTGTTCCTCTGGGATTTGGCAGTATTATGCAGTGATCTGCGGGAAACATGACCTGTTTAATGTTGTTGGGCGTACAGGGATAGCCGCGGGAGGACATTTTTTCCAGCAGCCATGCTTTATATTTCTCATTCACTACAAGTTCAAGGCCGAAATAATCAGCTACAGTCTCCTTGGTAAGGTCATCCTCGGTAGGCCCGAGTCCACCTGTAAACAGCACTATATCCGAGCGTGAAAAGGCGTTAGCTATGCACTGCTTAAGCCTTGCGGGATTATCGCCCACGGTTACATGATAATACATATTTATGCCGAAATCAGCCATTCGGCCGGAAAGATACCGGGTGTTGGTATTGAGTATCTGCCCCATCAGCAACTCCGTGCCGACAGAAATAATCTCTGCGTTCATTGATAATATGCCCCTGTTATATCTGATCAAAATTGATGCAATTTATATTCTTGCGAATGTAGTCAACGGCAGATATCACTGTAAAGAACACGGATATCCATACCACTATCACATCAAGCTTAAAGCCCAGCCATGCACGTATTGGAGTGCTGAGCATTACCAGCACCAGCGCCACCGCCTGAGTGATGGTCTTTATCTTGCCAAGCCAGCTGGCGGCTATAACCACGCCTTTGCCAGTGGCTACAAGCCTGAAGCCGCTTATAAGGAACTCTCTGGCAATAATAATAATGGCAGCTATGGGGTTGAGCATACCGTTTGCTGTAAGCATTATGAGTGCGCTTGCCGCAAGGAGCTTATCCGCTATGGGATCCATAAGCTTGCCGAAGTCTGTTATCTGATTGCGGCTACGTGCAAGATACCCGTCCGCAATATCGGTCAAAAAGGCCGCAATGAATATTCCGCATGCCACATATATTGCCGAAGGGGCTTCGATGTAAAAGCAGGCAATAAACAGCGGCACCAGCGCTATCCTGATAAGGGTAAGCCTGTTGGGAAGGTTCATGTTCAAGTTTTTCATATTTCTTCTCCTTCCATATCATAAGGGCCGGCGCCGGTCAGCTTTATCATGGTAAAGTCGCCGGGCTTAAGCCCTTTGTTTTTGATGGAAAACATCACGGTACCGTCTACCTCAGGGGCCTCGGCATAAGTTCTGCCGTAGGCTATATCGCCGCTGATCTGTTCAACGAGGGCCTCGGTCACGGTGCCTATGCGCTTTTTGTTGTACGCAAGGGATATGCCCTGCTGAAGGGACATTATCCTTTTGAGACGGCGCTGCTTTACGTCCTCATCTATCTGGTTCGGCATATCGGCAGCGGGCGTGTCGTCCTCCTGAGAGTATGCAAATGCGCCGAGCCTGTCAAAGCTGTGTTCCTTAAGGAATTCGGTCAGATGGCCGAATTGCCCCTCCGTCTCCCCCGGAAAGCCTGTTATGACGGTAGTACGCAGTATGAAGTCAGGAGCAGTGCGCCTGATATAGTCGGTTATCTCGCGGATATGCTCAGCGGAGCCATGGCGGTTCATGGCCTTCAGCATATCCGGATCTATATGCTGAATGGGTATATCTATATAGTTGACTATCTTCGGATCGGCTACCATAGTATCCACCAGCTCTTCGTCTATGGTATTTGGGTAGGAATAAAGCACGCGTATCCAGTGCAGCTTATCTATCCTTGCTATACGGCGCAAAAGTTCTGCAAGCATGAGCTTGCCGTACAGATCGGTTCCGTAAGCAGAAGTGTCCTGCGCTATCAGCGTGAGCTCCTTTACGCCGCTGTCAGCCAGACTCTGTGCCTCCTTCACCAATTTTTCCATTGGAACGCTGACTTTACCGCCGCGTATCAGCGGTATAGCGCAGTAGGTACAGCGATTATCGCAGCCGTCAGCTATACGAAGATAAGCGCTATATGATGGTGTAGTTATTATGCGTGCATCCTCAGAACAGCACTTATAGCTGCCGCCTACCGCCTCGGTTATCTTTCGCACAAGTCCGTCCTTGTCCTTTACTCCCCAGAATATATCCACCTCGGGCAGCTCTTCACGGAGTTCCTTGGGGTAGCGCTGGCTGAGGCAGCCTGTTGCTACCAGCAGGCGGCAGCTGCCGTTCTTCTTGTGCTGTGCCATCTCGAGTATGGCGCCTATGGATTCCTCCTTTGCGGGGTTTATAAAACCACAGGTGTTTACGATTATCACCTCGGCCTGAGCTTCATCGTTGGTTATCTCAAAGCCGTTTTCCCTAAGCATACCCAGTATCTGTTCGCTGTCTACTCTGTTTTTTGAGCAGCCCAGAGACACCATTCCAACAGTTATAGCCAAGTTATCCTTCCTCCGTATCTGCGCCCGTAAGCTGCTGATATTCCTCAAAGCTGCTTATCAGGAGCTTTCTCGGTTTGCTCCCGTCAAAGCCGCTTACGACCTTCATCTGTTCCATTATATCTATAAGCCTTGCGGCTCTGGCATAGCCGACCCTGAGCCTCCGCTGTATCATGGATATGGACGCCTGACCGCTTTCCAATACTATCTTCACCGCGTCGTCCAGCAGCTCATCCTCCTGCTTGCCGTTGCCCTGACCGGTAACGGCATCTACCGTGGAGGAAACCTCATCCAAAGTTATCTCCTGATATCTGGGCTGATTTTCGTCCGTCTGCTGCCGTGTAAAGAAGTCCATTATGCTTTCGACCTCCTCATCGCTGACGAACGCCGCTTGGGCGCGCACCGGCTTACTTGCGCCGTTGGCGTGAAACAGCATATCGCCGCGGCCAAGGAGCTTTTCAGCGCCGCCACAGTCCATTATTACTCTGGAATCCACGGCGGAGGACACAGCCAGCGCTATGCGGCTGGGTATATTGGCCTTTATAAGTCCGGTAATTATGTCGGTAGAAGGACGCTGTGTAGCCACTATTAAGTGAATTCCCGCCGCGCGGCCCAGCTGTGCGATGCGGCATATGGATTCTTCCACTTCCTTGGCGGCAACCATCATAAGGTCGGCCAGCTCATCTATGATTATAACAAGCCTCGGCAGCTTTTCCTTCGGATCCTCCTGAAGCTCATTGTACCTCGAAATGCTTCTGGCGTTGACCTTGGACATCTTCTTATACCGCTGATCCATCTCCATTACCGCCCACTTAAGAGCGCCAGCCGCCTTCTTGGGGTCGGTAACAACAGGCATAAGAAGATGCGGCATCGGCGCGTAAACCCTCAGCTCCACCTGCTTGGGGTCCACCATTATAAGCCTTACGTCTTCGGGCTTTTTGCCGTATATGAAGCTCAGTATAATGTCGTTTATACAGACACTTTTGCCGGAGCCTGTGGAACCGGCGATAAGCAGATGCGGCATCTTGTCCAGGTCTGCGCAAAGCACCTTGCCCGCAATATCCTTGCCTATGCCGAAGCGCAGCGCGCTGCTGCCGTCTGAAAACTCGCTTGATTCTATTACCTCCCGAAGCAGTACCGGCACCGTGTCCTTATTCGGTATTTCTATACCTATGGCCGACTTGCCTGGAATGGGCGCTTCGATCCTTACGCGAGGTGCGGCAAGGGCCAGCGCTATATCGTCAGAAAGGCTGGTTATCCTGTTTACTCGCACGCCCTGAGCCGGGTGCAGCTCAAAGCGGGTTATGGTTGGGCCTACGCTGTAGTTTATTACCTTTGCGTCTATATTGAAGCTTGCAAGGGTCTCCTCCAGCTTCTTTCCCTTTGCAACAGGGGATTCGACGCCCTTGGATACCGTCAGGGCGGGTTTCCTGAGCAGCGTGATAGGCGGGCGCACGTATACCGGTGGCTGAGGCGCTATTGAAGTTTCGGTATCCCCATCGTCGACTGCCGTCACCTTAACTGACTTTGCTTCAGAATTCTTCTCTTCCTCCGTACCCAGTTCTATTAAATTGGACGGCTCTTCAAAATCGAAGTTCTGCTCCGGCTCTTCAGGCTGCATGTCTATAGTAGTAATCTTGCTAACATCCACGGGCTTAAGCGGCTTCAGCTCGCCATCGTCCAGCCCGGAAAGTATATCAAAAGGATCGCCGTCGTCCTTGCGCTTTGGCAGTTTTCCATTCTGTGGCAGGAAGGAAATATCACCGTCCCAATCGTTTCGCATATCGTCTTCCCTGCGGCGCACAATATGGCTGTCATCATTCTTCCTGCGCGCAGGCTTCTGAGGCTTGGGTATGGCAGGCTCCGTTACTTCTTCATTTTTTTCAAGCGTTTCGGTATAAAGCTCTTTACCGTTGCCGCGGCGCTTTCGTGGTTTTGGCGGGTATATTTGTTCCAGCCCGTCGAAGGCATGCTCATAGTCGTACCGCGCCTGCCGCTCCGCCATGTCACGGGCGTGAACCTGCTGCACCTTTTCGGAGACAGATTCCACGCCGGTCCTTATGCCGCTGCCCACCTTCTGGCCAAGGGTTCGTATGGAAAGCTTGGTAGCTACCAGAAATACTATAAATACCGCGGCACCGAAAAAAATATACGTACCGGCAGTACCTAAAAGCTTCATTGAAGGATATGCGAGAAGCGCGCCCAAAAGTCCGCCGCCCTTGCAGTACAGCTTTCCGTACATATATGCGTCGGAATAGTAGGCTGTCACCTTGTCCACCGTTATTTCGCCGCGGGTAGCGGTATGTATAATAACGAGGAGACATACGACCCCGCCAACTATCAACCACAGCGTTGAGCTGCTTGCAGGTGATTTTGACATAGCGATAGAAAGTATACCCAGGCCGGCAAGAATAAAGGGCGCTGCATAGCCAGCGATTCCGAACAGGCCGAAGGTCAAGTTCTTCGCTGCATTTCCTATCACGCCTACCATATCTGTATATATTCCAGCGGCAAGGAAAAGCGCAAGAGCGATAAAGCATATACCTATTATCTCCCTTTCGGTCTGCGCCTGTCTTTCCAGCTCAGCCTTTTTTACTTTCCTGCTCGAATTAGCCATCGGGTATTCCTTTCTGAATTTACCTACCTATTATACACCATACATGCGCCTTTTAAAAGAAAAAACAGGGGCTGCGTTTTGCAGTCCCTGTGATTTGTCTTAAAGCTTACTCTTCGTCAAACTTGAAGCCGGCGAATTTGTCTGCCAGAGAAGTAGTGGCCCTCTCTACAGGAAGCAAATCATATTCGTTCTCTTCGCGGCGCTGACGACGGCGCTCGGCGCGCTCGGCCCCGCGAGCCTCGTTAGCAGCCTTTGCGGCTTCGGCAGCTGCGGCGCGCTCAGCAGCACGCTCTGCGGCTACGCGTTCACGCTCAGCCTTTTCAGCTGCCAACTGCTCTGCTACCTCAGGGTTCTCCTCAAGGATAACATCGCGGCGGCTCAGGCTTATACGCTTTGCCTCAGGATTTACATCGAGAACCTTACAGCGTACTACATCGCCAACATTGATCTCGTCTTCGACCTTTTCGATGCGCTTTACGCCCACCTGAGAGATGTGAATCAGGCCGTCGATAGTGGGCTCAAGAGCCACAAATGCGCCGAAGGGAACTATGCGCACTACCTTGCCCTCTACGATGGAGCCTACGGGGTACTTCTCGGCAGCCATAGTCCAGGGCTTGGGCTGGAGCTGCTTATAACCGAGGGATACGCGCTGTTTTTCAACATCTACGTCCCGGATAAGGACTTCGATCTCCTGACCTATGGAAAGCACATCGGAAGGATGCTTTACGCGGCCCCATGCTACATCGGTAACATGTACCAGACCGTCGATACCGCCGATATCAACAAACGCGCCGAAATCGGTCAGGCGGCGTACAACGCCCTTTACCTTGGAACCGACTTCCAGCTTGTTCCAAAGTTCCTTCTTAGCAGCCTCGGCTTCTTCCTTCATAACCGCCTTATGGGATGCTACGATGCGCTTGCGGGACTTATCGACCTCAATAATCTTGACCTTCAGATCCTTGCCTACGAACTCGCCGATATTCTCAACATACTTGGTAGACAGCTGAGATGCGGGAATAAAAGCACGGATACCGTTGATGGTGGCGATCAAACCGCCCTTTACGACTTCCTTGCCTACGGCGTCAAAGGTCTTATCCTGCAGGTTCTCTTCGTCCTGCATAAGGTTGTCCCAAAGCTTCTTGCTCTCAACGTTCTTACGGGAGAGGAGCACGTTGCCCTCGCCATCGTTAACCTTAATGACCTCAACTTCGATCTCGTCGCCAACCTTGACAACATCTTCAGGGTTGACTTCAGTATCAGAAGAGAACTCGTTGCGTGGAATAAACCCGTCGGACTTATAACCAATGTTTACGCATACTTCGCCGTCCACTATCTGCACGACGGAGCCCTTGATGATTTGTCCGTTCCTGATGCGTACAAGTGTCTTTTCAAACACTTCCTCAAAGCTGGGCTCAGCAGCTTCAGCGGTTTCGGCAACGGGTTCCTGGACGGCAGCTGCTGCTACCGCCTCTACTTTTTCTTCTTCGGGGCTTGCAGCCATCGTCTTTTCCAGTTCGCTCATTCTTTCAATAACCTCCAATATAATCCATTTCGGCGTCGATGCGCCTCCAACAACCCCTATTATATCATTGATATCAATATTTTCAAGGGTTATTTCGCCTACTTTTGCCAGAGATTCAACGGTTTTGCAATACTTTTTACATATCGCACACAGTTTTTGTGTATTTGAACTGTGATGTCCGCCAATCACGAACATGTGGGTGCATTTCCTGCTCAGTTCCGCCGCCTCGTTCTGTCTTAAACGTGTGGTCTCGCAAATAGTATCGAACGATGCCAGCTCATCGCATCTTTCCCTTATTGCTTCCTCCACCTGGCGGAAGCATTCTTCGCAGGCGGTGGTCTGGGACACGAGGCAGCACTTTTGCATATGCGGCAGTTTCCTCGCCTGCTCAGGATCGGACACGACGGCTGCGCCTTTTGCCCAGCCCTGTATGCCTTTCACCTCCGGGTGCCTGCTCTCGCCGAATATTACAACGGAATATCCTTCATCAGAGTGTTTTCTAACTATGTTGTGTATGCGCTTTACGAATGGGCATGTGGCGTCAACAGCATAAAGCCCCAGTTCGCGGCACTTTTTTATCTCCTGTGGCGCTACGCCATGGGAGCGTATTATGACATGGCTGCCGGCAGGTATCTCCTCAAGCGTCTCGGCGGGTATTATCCCCTCTGCGCGAAGCTCATCTATGACAGTAAGGTTATGTATGAGCTCGCCGTAGGTGTATACGGTACCGCCGTCCTCCACCTCTTTACGGGCTATCTCTATCGCCCGCTCCACGCCGAAGCAGAAGCCTATGTTCTTTGCCGCGATGACTTTCACTGCATATCCTCCAGCCGCGCTTTAAGCCCCTCAAAGGCAGCAGTAAGTCGGTTCGTGAACTCGTCCGACATCTCATTGCGGCTGAGGTTCTCAAGGCCCTCCCTGCTCACAGGCTCCCCTACGATCATTCGGAACCGCATGGAGTCATAGCACTTGGGATCGATATACATTGGTATTACAGGCGCACCTGATTTAAGCGCCAGGAATGCGGTGCCCTTTTCCAGTTCGTCCAGTTCGCCCGTAACTGATCGCTTGCCTTCTGGGAATATTCCGAAGACCTTGCCATCTTTCAGCACCTCCATAGCCCGCTTGAGAGAGGCTATATCAGCTGTATGCCGATTCACCGGAAACACCATGAGCCCTTTGAAGAACACCTTACCCAAGCCGTTGAAAAGCTCCTTCTTAGCCATGAAGTGAACTATCCGCGGAGAAAGGAATGCTATCATCACTGGATCCAACATGGATAAGTGATTGCATGCGTATATTGCTCCTCCCTTTACCCGGAGTCCCTTTAGGTTATATACCTGAGGCCGCATTATTATCATGAAAAGCGGCCAAAGCAGATATCTGAAAAGTATATAAAGCATTACTTATGCGCCTCCGCCCCAATGTTTTTAAGGTTTTTAAGCACGGCGTTCACCGCTTCGTCTATCGTAAGGTCGGTGGTGTCTATAAGTATCGCCTCGGGCAGCCTGAGCAATGGCGCAAAGGCCCTGTGGCTGTCATTGTAGTCGCGCTCCGCTATATCCTTCGCCAGGTCCTCCACGGTCATGCCGTTGTCCCTGCCCTTTTCTTTTAGCTCCAGCAGCCTGCGGCGGGCGCGCTCGTCTACGGAGGCGGTGACATAGAACTTGTTCTCGCATTCGGGGATCACATAAGAGCCTATCTCCCGCCCGTCCATGACTACATCTGAGGTATGGGCGATATTGCGCTGTATCTGCGCCAGCTTGATGCGCACCTCCGGTATGGCGCTTATGTCGGAAGCGCCCCGGGATATTTCCGGTGTCCTTATAAGGCCGGAAACGTCCTCGCCGTCCAGATAGGTATGCTGAGTTCCGCCGATATTTTTCGCATATATCTCGGTATATTCAAGAAGGGGCAGCACCTGCTCCTTATCGTTTGGGTCTATACCCTCTCGCATGGCTTTTAACGCCATTGCCCGGTACATCGCGCCCGTGTCGAGGTAGAGTATGCCGAGCTTTTTTGCTACCGCCTTTGCAACCGTGCTCTTGCCCGCGCCCGCAGGGCCGTCTATGGCTATATTTATCATTATTTATTCACCTCGCGTTATCTTACGGATCTGCCTGCAAGCACACCCGTGGAGTAAGCTATTTGCAGGTTGAAGCCTCCGGTGTATCCATCTACGTCGATTATTTCGCCCGCAAAGAACAGTCCCGGAACCAGCTTGGATTCCATGGTAGAAGGATCTATCTCCTTTACGCTCACGCCGCCCCTGGTTATTATCGCCTCTTCAACAGGCAGGGCGTGATCTACTATCAGCGGTATGCACTTGATGGTTTTCACCAGCGACTCCCTCATGGCCTTTGTTACAGAGCTGATGTTAATTTCCGCTGGCACGCCGGATATGCTTATAACTACCGGTATGAGCCGTGACGGAAGCAGGTCGTTCAACCCGTTTATAAGCTGTTTACGCTGGTACTTTTCAAAGTCCCGCAAAATGCGCCTGTCCAGCTCATCAGGGGTAAGGCCGGGTTTCATATCAATGGTGAGCCGCACACCTTCCGGACTGTCGGCTATCCTGCTGCTGGCGCTGAGCACCAGCGGACCAGATACGCCGAAGTGGGTGAACAGCATCTCGCCCAGTTCCTCATATACCAGCCTGTTCTTTTTGTTGTACGCCCTCAGAGTGACATTTTTAAGCGAAAGCCCAGCCAATTTCCCCGGCCACTCTTCTACCGTAGCCAGCGGTATGAGGGACGGGCGTATGTCCGTCACGGTATGGCCAAGCTTTTTTGCAAAGGCATAGCCTGCGCCGGTCGAGCCCGTCGTTGGGTAGCTCGCGCCTCCGGTACAGAGTATCACCGCATCATATTCCTCCCGGCATCCGTTTACCGTAAGCTCAAAGCCGCTGCCGGCCTTTCGTATGCCGGCTACCTCGGTATTGAGCCGGAGCTCCGCTCCGCTGTTGTTCAAATGCCGCGTAAGCGCCTTTATAACGTCGCTGGACTTATCCGATGCGGGAAAGACGCGCTTACCCCTTTCTGTCTTAGTAGGCACGCCGTTTGCGTTTATGAGCTCCACTATGTCGGTATTGGAAAAGCCGTACAGCGCACTGTACAGGAACTTGGGATTCCTCGGTATATTGGCAAAAAAGTCATCGGTATCACAGCTGTTGGTTATGTTGCAGCGCCCCTTGCCCGTAAGAAACAGCTTCTTGCCCAGCTTTTCGTTTTTTTCAAGCAACACTGAATCATGGCCGCAGCCCGCTGCCGCTGCTGCCGCCATTATTCCTGCCGGGCCGCCGCCTATTACAGCTACCCTGCTCATTCGTTATCCCTATCGTCTGTATTGGACGCTATATACACCTTGTGGCTCTTCCATATGCCTTCTAGCTGATCCAATCTCTCGTACACCTCGTCCTTCCTGCGAAGGCCCGCACCCACTATAAGGGCATTGATAAGGCTCAAGGGGGCAGCCAGAGAATCGGCAAAGGAAGCCATATCGCTGCGCGCTACCAGTACGCTGTCCGCAAGCTCGGCTATAGGGGAAAACATGCTGTCCGTTATGGCCGTCACATATGCGCCCTTGCTCCTTGCGAAGCTCAGCGCTTCCACCGCCTTAGAGGAGTATCTGGGGAAGCTTATTCCTATGCACATGTCCTTGTCGCTTATGCGCAGCATCGTTTCATATACGGTACTGTTGACGATGCATACATCGTCCAGTATGAAGTTGAGATAATACCCCAGGAATTGTGCTAACGGCGCCGCACTCTTTATACCTACAACATAGATCTTGCGCGCCTTGAGCATGTAGTCTATGACGGTATTGAAGGTAGCGGTATTTACCGACTCTATAGTGGATCTGATATTGCTTATATCTGATTTCAATACAGTGGAAAGGACCTCGTCCTGAGAAAGATCCGATGTGAGTTGTATACGCTGGACCGTAGTAAGACGGTTGCGTATCATTTCCTGAAGGGAGCGCTGGAGCGCAGGATATCCGTCATAGCCCAAAGCATATGCAAAGCGGACAACCGTAGATTCGCTTACGCCTACAGTGCGGCCCATCTTCGATGCGGTAATGAACGCCGCCCTGTCGTAATTGTCTATTATGTAGTTGGCAAGCAGCTTCTGCCCCTTGCTGAAAGAATTGTAATGCTGGTTTATCCGTGTGATCAAATCCACGTTTTCCATGTTGATACCGACCCCTTCTTAGTCTGTTTCTTATTTATTCAGCCGCTTCAGCGCGGCGTAATCCGTAAAATCTGTAAGTATTGGCGTAACGGAAACAAAGCCTTCGGCCGTCCAGCGCTCGTCTCTGTCAGCCTTCATATCTCCGTCATACTCCGTCCGCATAGGCCACCAGTAGTATTCGCAGCCACGTGGATCAACCCGTTTTTCAAATGGTGAATAGTATGTCCTTTTTGAAAGACCGGTAAACTTTATGCCTTTCAGCTCGCCGTAGGCAAGGTCGGGCACATTTACATTATAAAGTAAGCTGCCGCTGGCGATAAAGCCGTCAAACAGCTCTGCCGCCACCCTTGCCGGCACCGAAAAATCTTTAGACGTAAGGTTGCACATCGATACTGCCATTGAAGGTATGCCCATTAACGCCCCTTCCTTTGCCGCAGATACCGTGCCCGAATAATGTATATCCATGCCCAGGTTATACCCGTGGTTCACTCCGGTTATAATTGCATCCGGCTTGAAGTTCAGCGCGTTGCAGCCTACTATCACGCAGTCCACCGGTGTGCCGTTTACCCTGTAAGCCTCTATATTATCAAAGCCGGAAAGTTCTGTCTTATGTATCCTGAGTGGCGACGTAAGATTTATAGAATGGCTGGCGCCGCTGCGCTCATGATCCGGAGCGACGACCATCACCTGATGCTTCTTTGAAAACTCCGCTGCAATGGCCTTAATGCCCGCGGCGTATATACCGTCATCATTTGCAATAAGTATTCTCATTATTTGCATCTTTCCTTGTATTTGTGAAAAAGCCATCGGCTTTCAGTTGCAATTATTGTACCAAAAAGCGTTTATTTTGGCAATAAAAAAGCATTAGATGAAAGAGCTGCATTATATATTTCATAAGTAAGCATTATGCAACTCTTCCTGCTATAATTCTTTTCTATACAAAACGGTCGCAGAGCGTTATGCAACGAAGCCTTTGAGGTATCCTTTGAGTATATAGAAGCCCCGTTTGTTGGAAAGTATATAATACTTTCCAACAAACGGGGGACATTTCATATTTCCAGGCTTTGTTGTTTGCTCCGATGCGTTCGAAGAAGATTATTCTTCCTCGTCCTCTTCCTTCTGGGCGTTCTCGATGATCTTCTTTGCCTCGAAAGCGGGGACGTCCTCGTAGCGTACGAACTGGCTGGTAAAGGAGCCGCGGGCCTGAGTCATGGAACGCAGGTCGGTAGCATACTTGAACATCTCAGAGAGAGGAGCTTCTGCTACTACTTCGGTACCTTCCTCACAGGGGTTCATGCCGAGCACACGGCCGCGACGGCTGGACAGATCACCCATGATGGCGCCGGTATACTCGTTGGGAACGGTGATGTTGTACTGATAGATGGGCTCTATCAGGGCAGGCTGTGCTTTGGCGCAGGCTTCCTTGTAAGCAAGACGTGCGGCGCTCTTGAATGCAACTTCCTTAGAATCCACGGGGTGATACTTACCGAAGAACAGAGTGGCCTTTACTCCTATCATGGGATAACCGGCAAGCACGCCGTGCTTCATGGCCTCGCGGGTGCCCTTTTCGACTGCGGGGATATATTCCTTAGGAACTACGCCGCCGACGATGGCGTTGACAAACTCGAAATCCTCGCCGTTGGTGAGGGGCTCAAAGCGCATGTTGACCACGCCGAACTGGCCGCTGCCGCCGGTCTGCTTCTTATGCTTACCTTCGGCCTCTGCGGTTCCGCGGATAGTCTCACGGTAAGGAATGCGGGGATCGGATATCTGAGCCTCTACGCCGGTCTTATTCTTCAGCTTTGCGCAGAGAACATCAATATGCACCTCGCCCAAACCGCAGAGCAGCATGTCGCCGGTCTCGGCATTCTTCTCGAGGGCCATGGTTGGATCTTCTTCGAGCAGCTTGTTAAGGCCGGCAAAGACCTTATCTTCTTCGCCCTGCTTCTTGGCGGAAACGGCCAGCTTGATGCAGGGCTCAGGGAATTTGATGGCTTCAAACTGCACAGGTGCGGAAGCGTCGCACAGGGTGTCGCCGGTAGCGGTATACTGAAGCTTGGACAGTACGCCTATATCGCCAGCGATGAGCTTATCGACGGGAGTGACCTTCTTGCCGCGCATAATGCCAGGGGCAGAGGGCTTCTCGGACTTCTCTTCACGGGTATTGTACGGAGCAACATCTGCGCTGAGAACGCCGCTGTATACTTTAAGTATGGAATACTTGCCGAACTGGTCAATAACGGTCTTGATGACCTGAGCCGCAAACTTGCCGTCCTGCTTCACTTCGACTGCATCTCCGGTCTTGGGATTGACGGCTTTGGGAGCCTTAGCCATGGAGGCGGGAGGCATGTACTTGACAAGATTGTCCATCAGGGTGCATACGCCAATATTGGGCTGTGCGGCGCAGCAGCAAACAGGGGTAATGTCGCCGCCCAGAATACCGTTATTCAGGCCGGAGATTATCTCCTCGCGGGAGAGCTCCCCTTCCTCAAAGAACTTCTCCATAAGGGCTTCATCCGTCTCGGCGGCTGCCTCGGTGAGGGCCTCGTAGACTTCCTGCGCCCGTGCGGCCAGATTGGCGGGGATATCACAATCCTTCTCGCCCTTGCCATCGTACTTTTTGGCAATCATATGAACGGTGTCCACATAGCCTACCAGCTTGCCGCCTTCCATTATGGGCAGCTGAATCGGAACTACGCTGGGACCGAACTTTTCGTTCAGCTCATTCATGACCTTATCGAAGTTGGCGTTTTCGCGGTCCATCTGATTTACTACGATCATGCGGGCCTTGCCGGACTTCTTGCACATATCCATGGCCTTCTCGGTGCCTACAACGGGGCCGGATACGGCGCCGACGACGATCAGAGCGGAGTCAGCCATTGCCATTGCCGCAGTAACTTCACCGTAAAAATCGAAGAAACCGGGAGCGTCTATAATATTTACCTTTACGTCCTTCCACTCGTAAGGAGCAAGAGCACAGTTGATGGAGATAGTGCGCTTTACTTCCTCGGGATCGTAGTCGGTAGTGGTGGTTCCGTTCTCAACCTTGCCGAGACGCTCGAGGAGCCCGGCATTGAAGAGCATGGCCTCGGTAAGAGTGGTCTTGCCCTCGCCGCCGTGGCCGAATACTCCTATGTTGCGGATGTTTGCTGCGGTATAGTTCTTCATTTCAATCCCCCTAAGGTGTAATATAAATAATTGAATAACTTATTCGTGCGCATTTTTGCGCCAAAGCGCGCATAAAGCACCAACAAATAGTTTACCAGATAAATCCGCCTTTTGTAAACTGTTTTTATCGGATTTATTAGCATATTTGACGCTTATTTAGTCAAACAGGCTTGAAGTCCTGTTGCCGACCAGCTCGTCGCCCATCTCGTTAATGTCTCCCAGGGTGACGTCTATAGTAATTTCCTCGTCGCCCCTTATGATCTCTAAGCTTACCGTATCCCCTACCCGCTTATCCTTAATGTAATCCACGAAGTCGCCCTGGGTAGTAACGTTTATGCCGTCGTAGGCTGTCACTATGTCGTCCACCCTGAGACCCGCCTTGTGCGCGGGGCCATTCTTAGTTACGCTGTAGATCAGTATACCGGGATGCAGATCATACTCTTCAGCATTTTCCTCGGTTATCTCGATAACATTTATGCCCATACCGGGACGAACAACGTGGCCTTGGGTTATAAGCTCCTCCGCCACCTCCACAGCCTTATCGATCGGTATGGCAAAGCCGAGGCCCTCGGCGCTTATGGTGTTGCCGTACTCATCATAGCCGGCAAATATGTTCTTCGCAGTAGTTATACCTATTACCTCGCCCTTCATATTGAGCAGAGGGCCGCCGCTGTTGCCGGGGTTGATGGCTGCGTCGGTCTGCAGATATTCGTTCTCGCGGCCGTCAATGTTTACGTTCCTCGATGTTGCACTGATTATGCCGAATGTGGCCGTGCCCGCCAGCTCGCTGCCGGAGGGATTTCCTATGGCGATAGTGAAATCGCCCACCCGTACATTTTCGGCACTGCCAAGTGCCAGTGGCTTCAGGCCGTCCTTCCTGATATAGAGCACAGCGATATCCATGGTGGAATCGTAGCCTACCACCTCGGCGTCTATCTCCTGCTTGTCGTTGTCCGGTAAAGTGACGGTTACCTTGCTCGCACCCTTTATAACGTGGGCATTTGTCACGATGTAGCCTTCGCTGGAAAGCACGAAGCCGCTGCCGTAGCCCTCAAGCTCGTCCTTGTCCTTTACCTTTTCGTATGAATTGACCCCTACCACACCCTCAAAGGTCTGCTCCACTATGTCCGGCGCGGGATTTACTGTATCTGAAATGATGGGAACCTGCCCGTCCAGCACCGGCATTTCGCGTCCGGTATACTGTTTCTTTTCAGGCTCCTCATATTCTTCATCCTTGGCGGGCCTATTGTTTTCCGGCTTTTTCTCTCCAAAATGCCACTCAAAGCTGAAACCGCTGTCATCGTTGTCCCCGCTGCCCTTATCCTCGCCGGGAAGTACGCTCTCCGCCGCCTCCTTTATGCCGGATATGGCCAGCGTCGTTGTGCAGCTGCCCACAGCTATGCCAACCAGCAGGCAGAGTATACCTACGAGTATGTAACCCGCGCAGCTGTTTTGCCCGCTCTTCTTTTCCCTTGGCATGGCATTGTGCTGATAATAACTGCCGCCGAACTCGCCGCCGGTGTTCTGCTCATCGTTCTGTCCGTTCATTTCACTGTATTCTTCCATATGCTGCCTCCAAGTGTTTAAGCTTTTTTCTGTGCCGCGCCTTTGACGCTTCGCTCCGCGGCGTTGAGGGTAAAGGTAAAACTCGTCCCCTTTCCCGGCTCCGACTCCACGGTTATATCCTGATCGTGCTGATCTATTATTCGCTTTACTATGGCAAGGCCGAGTCCGGTGCCGGCGCTTTCTCCGGGCGTGTGGGCCTTTTCCGCCTTGTAGAACCTCTCGAACAGATGCGGTATGCTGTCGGCATCTATGCCCTTGCCGGAATCCTTGACCGTTACCGTAACGACCTTTTTCTTTACTTTGGTGATAAGCCACAGGCTGCCGCCCTCCGGCGTAAACTTTATGGCGTTATCTATGAGATTCCGCACCACCTGGGCTATCTGGCCGGGGTCCGCCTCGACGGCTATCTTCTCCGGCTTCATATCCAACTCCACATTGAGCTTTTTGACGTCCACCCTCGCCTCGAATGTGAGCATGGTCCTCACTATCAGCTCGTTTATGTCAAATACTTCTTTCTTTATCACTACCTGGCCGGACTCTATTCTGGCAAGATCCAGCAGGTCGTTCACCATTGACGTCATGCGCCGGTTCTCGTTTATGACTATATCCAGATACTTGGCGTAATCCTCCTGCGCTATAGTGCCGTCCTGCATAGCCTCGAGGAAGCCCCTCATCGAGGTGAGCGGTGACCTCAGCTCGTGTGAAACGTTGGCCACAAAGCTTCTTCTGGCCTCCTCCAGCGTGTTAAGCTCCGATGCCATTATATTGAAGCTTTTCCCGAGCTGGGCTACCTCGTCCGTACCCTCGCTTTTTACGCGGAGGTCGAAATCTCCCTTGGAGTAGCGCATCACGATATTGTTCATCTCGATGATAGGCTTTGTCATTTTGCCCGTGATATACGATACCGCAAGCATCGCCAGCACCACTCCTATACAGGAATACAATATTACGTCCATAGTAACCTGACGTATGGACTCCTGTATACGGCTGGTATCCGTATGCAGCACCAAAGCCGCTATCACCTTGCCGTTTTCATTCGTTATAGGCCCCGTAAGCGACATGGTTGGCATGTCTACCCTATCTCCCAGCATTTTTCTTATCTCGGTCTTTTTGCCGCCGTAAAGTATGCCGCCGGTGACGTCAGATATATCCATATCGTCGCAGCCCGCCCATTTTGCAGTAGATTCCTCGTCGATGAACACGCATCGTCCAAGGCTCTCGTCCGCAAACTGAAGTATGACCATGGCATCATACTTTCTTGCGATTGTCAGGAGTTCCTTTTCAGCCACGGCACGCTTGGCGCTGTCTATGTAGCGTTCCGTCACAGCTGCGCTTATCTCCTGGGCTTCGCGCTTGAGTTCGTCGCGTTTTTCGGTTTTGTACTGGTTCTGAAACACGGTGCCTACGGTAAATCCGAGGAGAATCAACAGCCCCAGCGTCACCGAAAGGTATGTAGCCAGCATTCTTGAAAACAACGTTTTGAACATACAGCCAATGTTCCCGTTAAAAATCTTGTCTACTTAGCGACATCAAACTTATAGCCCACTCCCCATACGGTCTTGAGCTGCCACTCGTCCCGCTCACCCAGCTTTTCCCGAATGCGCTTCACGTGAACGTCCACTGTTCGGGAATCTCCGAAAAAGTCAAAGCCCCACACCTGCTCCAGCAGCTGCTCCCTGGTAAATACCTTTCCCGGACGGGAAGCGAGAAAGTACAGCAATTCTATCTCCTTGGGCGGCATTTCCACAGGCTTGCCGTCCAGCAGCACTGAGTAATTATCCAAGGATATTACCAGATTATCGAAGGATACTTTCTTTTCCTCGCTCTGTCCGCCGCTTCTGCGCATTACCGCCTTAATGCGGGCAATAAGCTCCTTTGCCTCGAAGGGCTTTACCATATAGTCGTCGGCACCAAGATCCAGCCCCTGTATTCGGTCCATAGTGTCGCTCTTTGCAGTAAGCATTATAACCGGCACGTCGCTCTCTTCCCGAATCTTGCCGAGCACTCCCCAGCCGTCCATACCGGGCAGCATCACGTCCAGCACTACCAGGTCGGGCTTTGCCTTGTGGAAGGCCTCAAGGGCCGTGTCGCCCCGCTCGCAGGTGGTTACCGTACACCCTTCTTTTTTAAGGTACATCTCTATTATCGCCAGTATATTGCGGTCGTCATCTATTACCAGTATTGATTTTTTATCCATTGCCGTAATATTCGCCTTTCGTTTATTTTGCTTTGTTTCCCGTTTCAGCACAGCTTTGCTCGTCCCTTACGGTTATACCGTTTCGCAGGAGCAGCGCCGCTGTAACGCCCACGCCCGGCCTCAGTGTACCAGTAAAGCTGCCGTCGTAGATGAGGCTCGATCCGCAGGAGGGGCTTTTCTCCTTCAGCACAGCCTCTGTAACGCCGTACTTTTTGCATAGCTCAAGGACTGCTTCAGCACCCTTCACGTACTGCGCCGTAACATCTTCGCCGGCCTTATTCACGACCTTCGCTTTGCCGCATAGCACATCAAACCCGTCGCCGCCCTGTATCTCGGCAGGTGAGCGTGGCGTGTCCAGCCCGCCCAGTACCTCCGGGCATATGCATACGGCGCCCGCTTTTACAAGCTCCCGCGCCCCTTTGTTCGGTTTTGCCATGCCGTCATAGCGGCAGGGTGTGCCTCTCAGGCATTCTGAAACTGCTATCATAAATGATACCACCCAAATATGAACCTGGTATGAATAAATCCGCAAAAACAGTCCAAATCAGCCGTTTTGCGGCGCTTGTCACTGTTTTGTTTCCTTTAGCATAACCACTGTTACGCCCGCGTCGCCCTCGCCGTAGTTGCCGAGGCGGAAGGATCTCACCCGCTTGTTTGTGCGGAGGTAATCCTGTATTCCGGCACGCAATGCGCCCGTGCCCTTGCCGTGTATGATGTTTATCTCCGTAAGGCCGGAAAGCACCGCGTTGTCTATGTACCTGTCGACCACCAGTATTGCGTCGTCCACCAGCATTCCCCTGATGTCCAGCTCCATTCCTACCTGGCGATCCTTCTCGAGACGTATTTTGCCCACGCCCTTTTGCGGTGTGTCGTCCTGCATCATGCGAAGATCCGCAAGCTTTGCGTTGAGCTTCATCACCCCCGCCTGTACCTGAACCTCGCCCTTGGAATCCGGCCTGGAAAGCACCGTCGCCTTTTTATCGAGAGACACTATTCTGACCGTATCTCCAGGATTGACTGTCTTAGGCGGCTTGGTGCCGTCCTCTTTGTTAAGCACCAGTTTTTCGGCAAGGTCGTCACGGCGCTTGCGGAGGGTGTCACGGGACTGCTGTATCACCCTGTCTGCGGCGCTCCTGTCCACGCCCTTTATGCTGCGTACATCGGCTATCAGCTTATCCATCTCACGGCGCGTATCCTCCACTATGCGCCGCGCCTCATCCTTTGCCTTCGCCTGGTATTTTGCCCTGTCCGCCTCCAGCTTTCTGCGCTCGGCTTCAGTCTCCTGACGGAGCTTGTCAAGATCGCGCCGAGCCGCGCTTGCCATTGCCCGCTCCTCCTCCGCCAGCTGATAGCGGCTCTGGGCGCTGGAGATTATATCCTCGAAGTGTACGTCCTCACCCTTGAGGTACGTCCTCGACCTGTCTATCACGCCCTCGTCCAGCCCAAGCCGCTTGGATATCTCAAAGGCGTTGGACTTGCCGGGTATGCCTATAAATAGCCTGTATGTGGGGCAGAGCCTGTCAACGTCAAACTCCATGGAGGCGTTTTCTATGCCGTCATGGGTAAGCGCGAATGCCTTGACTTCGCTGTAATGGGTAGTGGCCACGGTGACGGTATTGCGGGAATGAAGCTCCTCCAGTATGCTCATTGCAAGGGCCGCGCCTTCTACCGGGTCGGTGCCTGCTCCCAGCTCGTCCAGCAGCACGAGTGAGCTTCCGTCAGCCTCCTTGAGTATGCCGACTATGTTCGTCATATGGGAGGAGAAGGTGGAAAGGGACTGCTCTATCGACTGCTCGTCGCCTATATCCGCGTATACGCTGTCGAATACGGATATCTCGCTGCCAATGTCCGCGGGTATAAACATGCCGCTTTGGGTCATGAGCACAAACAGTCCCACGGTCTTCAGCGTTACCGTCTTGCCGCCGGTATTCGGGCCGGTGATTATTAGCGTCCTGAAATCGCGGCCCAGCCATATGTCTATTGGCCGCACGGCTTCCTTGGGTATGAGGGGATGCCGCCCCTGCACTATGCGTATGTAGCCGGTGTTATTGAGATTTGGCTCCGTAGCGTTCATGTCCCGGGCCAGCTTGGCCTTGGCAAACGCCAGGTCCATTTCGCCCAGTATCCTTATATTCTCGTTTATCTCACTGCCGTAGGGCGCCACCATGGCGGTAAGCTCGGAAAGTATACGCTCTATCTCCTGCTGCTCCTCGGCTATAAGCTTTTTATATTGGTTGCCAAGCTCCACCACCGCGGCGGGTTCGATAAACAGCGTCGCCCCGCTGCCGGATTGATCGTGTATCAGCCCCGGCACATTCTGGCGGTATTCCTGCTTTACAGGGATAACAAACCTGCCGTTGCGTATGGTTATCAGCGGTTCCTGAAGGTATTTCGAGTAAGCGGCAGAGCGTATCATGCTGCCCAGCCGCTCGCGCACCTTATCGTTGGTCTGGCGCATGGAGCGGCGTATTCTCGAAAGCTCCGGGGACGCCCCGTCGAATATCTCATCTTCTCCCAATATGCATCGATCTATCTCCTCCTCCACGGAACGGTGGGTAGAGATGTACCCCGCAAGATTGCTGAGGAGCGGAACGTTTTCTTCCTTCTCGATGGCCTCCCTTGCAAGACGTGAAACGCGCAGGCAGCGGGATATGCCCATGAGCTCGGCGGGAGATACAAACAGTGCCGCGTGTATGCGCTTCAGGCATTCCCTCATATCCGGGAAGCTGTCTACGGGCGAACGGCCGGGGCGTATAATTACCGTTTCCGCCGTAAATGCCAGCGCGGATTTTACCTTGTCAAATGTATCGTAAGGCTCCATGCCCTCTGCAAGCTCGGCGCCTGCGCAGGTCACGGTTTTAGCCTTCAGCATTTCGGCTATTTTGTCGTATTCAAGTGTTTTTAAAACCTTTTCCTGCATATTCATCTCCGAATTTAATCTACTGCCCTGTTCCAATGGCCGCGGGTGGCGTTTTTCGCCGGGGATACCTTTCTGCCGTCTCTTGCCGCCATAGC
>OGOZ01000500.1_pt1 | contig 26438 bp, 40 predicted proteins | sample 1552801 | NCBI WGS metagenome assembly OGOZ01 (sample SAMEA2580196, study PRJEB22360) | human gut metagenome | biome: human gut; feature: human-associated habitat; material: faeces | place: Denmark | collected 2008/2010 | reverse complement strand
TTGAGCAGCTTATCACGCTGAAAAAGCAGTTGGATTTGACCGACATACAGATAGGCATTAAAAGCCCCGCCGGACGGAGTAAAAATTACTGGGTGATGAGCTATGACGATCTGGCCGATCTTGCAGAGTACGCAACCAAAACCGAGTGCTTTACCTGTGACGGCGCGAAACATAATTGCCGACTGCGGCAGATATTAAAGGATTTACCCATACAGGGAGTAAGCAACCTTGTTGTGGGGTGCTGGAGGGACGAATGACATGTCCGGAAGCGGAGGGGGAAATGAGCAGTGAAAATACCTGAGAGCGTACGCATTGGTGGCGTGGAGTATGCTATTTCTTACGTAGAAAATCTACGGCATGGAAACCAACTTGCATATGGACAAATTGATTATGACAACTGCAAGATTGAGCTATCGGCCACAGACGGAATCGGACATCAAAAACGATGTCAAACTCTATTACATGAGATTCTACATGGTGTCCAACAGCACGCAGGGTTGGAGATTGAGAATGAAGAAGCGGTTATAGAAATGTTTGCAAAGGGTATTTATCAGGTGTTACAGGATAACGGCGGCAGATTGTTTGATTTAATGGAAACAGACAAGAAAGAAAAGAGCAATGAAAAAGTACACGCAAGCGGATTTTGACAACTTTGAAGTAGATAAGTTTGGTCGTAAGATATGCCCTGCTGGGGATTATACTGCAATGAAAAGCTTTGGTGAGGGGTGCAGCTTTGGCAAGGAGTGCATCTTTGGCAAGGGGTGCGGCTTTGGTGCGGGGTGCAGCTTTGGTAGGTGGTGCAGCTTTTGCAATGGGTGTAGCTTTGGCGAACGGTGCGACTTTGGCGCGGGGTGCAACTTTGGCGAGGGGTGCAGCTTTGGCGCATGGTGCATCTTTGGCGCGCTGTGCAGCTTTGGCGAACGGTGCGACTTTGGCGCGCTGTGCAACTTTGGCGAGGGGTGCAGTTACGAAAACGGCGCAGTGAAAAATGGCCGCTATGTCGCTGTGGATAGGATAGGCAGCGCAAACCGAAAAGCCTATTTTTACACAGACGATAACGGCAATATGTTTGTCCGCGCCGGGTGTTGGTTTTCGGCTATGGCGGCATTTAAGGAGCGGGTTAAAAAAGTACACGCCGGGACAATTCACGAAAAGACATATCTGGCGGCGTGTGACTTGGCAGAACTGATGTTGAAAGGCGGTAATGAGTTATGACACGTGAAGAAGCAGCAAACATACTTGACCCTGAAATGGATATTCAATACTTATTTGATTTTATTCGCGAGCACTATGGCAAACGTGGTGTGGATAGTGCACTTTTGTGTGAGTGTGTAGACGCTGAAGCTTGCCACATGGGAGCGGCCGCCCTCCACAGGGTTGATGCGCTTGCACTGGATGGCAAACACGATGAGGGCTGCGCTTGGTGCAAGGCCGAATACACGATCATTGATGACGAATTTGCACAGCCAATAAGCCAGAATATGATTAAATTCTGCTGGCATTGCGGTAGGAAGTTGGAGGGCAACAATGAGAGCACTGTATAAACGCACGAAAGGTAAGGCGTCAAATGTGCAGGACAGACTATACCACAAGAACGTATTTTGCATATCAAACCGCTGGATACGCTGGGCAAAACGATATTTAAGCAAAGCGAACAGGAGGACTGACAATGGCTAAAGAGTACATAAAACGAGAAGCGGCTAAGGCGCGGCTTAGAATGTGGATCACAGATTGCGTATTAGACGGGGACAATGAGGCGGCAGACTGTTTCAGGGACTGTATAGACCTCCTCGACAGTATCCCCGCCGCCGATGTTGCTCCGGCTGTGGAACTTGAAGATTTGAGGGCTAAGTATCAGGCACTCGTTGCTGAAAAAGCCAAGAATAGCGGAGACACGGCCGAAACGTATACAACCGGGTATCGCTATGGTCACAGAAACGGGCAGATTGAATTGCTCCAACAGATTTTAGGCATTTTCGATGGTACAAGCGAGCCGGAGGAGACAAATGAGTAAATACATAGATGTTGAAGCGCTGGGTATAGGCATAGCACGGGAAGAAATATTTGCTAAGGTGCGAGCAAGCCGGAGGAGGCAAATGAGTAAAGAGCATATAGAGCACGAAGCGGCTAAGGAACGGCTTAGAATATGGCTCTCGGGTTGCGTAATAGACGGGGCGAAAATGGATAAGGAGGAAACCAATGAACTGGATTAAAGTGAGAGACAGACTGCCAGAAGAAAAAGAACCGGTGATTATCCTGCTGCAAGATGGACAGATTTTTCGCGGCGAGATACGCATGAGACAATTATTGCCGGAATGGTGGTATTACTACGATGCCGGCAGCAGTGACATCGACATACTGGGGCTTGTATATCCCATAGAAAAGTTTGAAGGACTATGGTTTAAAGGTAATCCTGTTATTGCGTGGATGCCATTGCCAGAAACGCCGAAGGAGGAAAGCAAATGACTGATAAAGAAGCGATTGAAATGGCTATAAGAACCTTAGTACATATTAAGGATTCCAGCGACACACCGCACATAATTGCTGCTTGCAGTATTGCCATTTCTGCCCTGCAAGAGCGCAAGGAACGGCAATGGATTAACGTAAAGGACAGACCGCCGAAGGAGGAAAAATGAAACGAGTAATAGCAATAACAATATTAACCCTGCTGACCCTCGCCCTGTACGGGTGCGTAAAGGCTGAGGCTGGCAATCGTAGACTGTGGTTACTGGATGCGAGTCCGAGGTATTATGAAATATATGTCGATAACCTCACGGGGATACAATACCTGCGAACATACAAAGGCGGCGTGTGCGTAATGGTAGACGCAGAGGGAAAGCCGCTGATATGGGAGGGCGCAGAATGAGCTATGAATTACTGCGGCCTGATATATGGGAGTGTATACGGCGCGGGGGCGGGTACTGCCCTTGCGCGATAATCAAGGATGAGGAAAGCAGATGTATCTGCAAGGAATTCAGGGAAGGTCAGGAAACTAACTGCCATTGCGGCGTATGGAGGAAACATGACGATAGGGCAGAGGATACGAATGTACCGAGAAAAGAAGGGCAAAACGCGGGCTGCGATGGAGCGTGAAACCGGCATAAGCGCGGCGACCATTTAACACTATGAGATAGACGGCATGGAGCCGACCGCGAGCAGAATCGTATGGTTGGCAGATTATTTTAACGTAACGGCAGATGAGCTGTTAGGGAGGAACTAATGACGAAACGCGAACAACGGGCATACATCAGGCGGTTGCTTGTTCGTTGGGGGAAAGCCAAGAGAAGCGCGAAAGAAATAGATAAAAAAATAGCCAGCATCAAAGAGAAAATGGAAGCGGTAGCGGATATTCGCCCACAGGTTTTATCGGGTATGCCGCACGGCAGCGACATTACCGACCCGACCGCCCGGAGCGCTATAAAGCTCATGGCGGCAAAGGAGCGGTATAATCTGCAAATGGCTGAAATGCTGGAAAAAATAAACGATGATATGTCATTCGTGGCGTTTATAGATGCCGCATTAGATGAGTTCCCCGCGAACCAGAGAAGGGTAATTGAGTTGAAATATAACTTTTACGAACATTTCTATTCGCGGGAGATGCCGTCTAATACCAGAGTAGGTGTAAAAATGGATAAATCCCCCAAGGCAATAGAACACCTTGAAGAACGTGCGATAGACAGAATGATGAAATACATAGATATACCAGAATAGGAGGAAACAATGAGAATAAGTGATTTACCATTCGGGACAAACATCAAAATCCCCGAGCGCCGCGAGGATGGAACCTACGAGCTTGCGGACTATACCCTGGGCTTTTTCGGCGCAGGCGTGGCTGGGTTTATCCGCAAGGACATACACAGCTTGTGCCGGTTCGGCGGTAGCACAGAGTACGCCGGATCAGACCTGGACAACCGCATGACCGACATATACGACAGCTACCCCGACGAGCTTAAGGAGCTGATTATCCCCAGCACGTTCTCACTGTATAACGGCAGCGGTGTTGAGAATATAACTCGTAAAGTATTTGCCCCCACACTGACCATGGTAGGCTGCGGCGACAATCACGGTGTGGGCGAGGGCTTTACGTGGCCTATATTTACTGGCTGGAATAGCCGCAAAAAGACCCTAAACGGCGTTGAACGCGGCTGGTGGCTTTCCACGCAGGGCTCCTCTGGCGTCGCGTGGCGCGTCGGCGCGGGCGGCTCCGCCGGCTACGGCTTCCCCTCGGGTTCGGGCGGGGTTGTCTCCGCTTTTGTAATCCCTCAATCGGTACAGATCGACGACACACCAGATAATGATGGCAGTTACAGATTGACAGTGCTGAGATATGCTTGATTCAGGCTTTTACAACATGGACTGTATGGAGGGAATGAAACAATTCCCCGACAAGTTTTTCGACCTCAACTAAAAAAAGAGGTTAGCGCCGATGACAAGGGACAAGATTTGTCGCTAACCTCACGTGCCACATCAGGCAGATAAATTGTATCATGTCTGCCTCCTGCGGTCAAGGAAACGGACGTTTACTATAATTACAGATGATGAAAGGAGTTACAATGAACGAATTACAGATATTCAATAACAATCAGTTTGGAGAAATAAGGACTATTGAGGACAACGGTAAAGTGCTGTTCTGTGCAGTTGATATTGCAAGAGCGTTAGGTTATAGCAATCCACATGACGCAATCGGTAGACATTGCAGGGGGGTAGTGAAACGCGAGGGGGTCTCCGTTACTACAAATCAACATGGAGTGTCTACCGAACAGGTGAATGAGATGTCCTTTATTCCCGAAGGTGACGTTTACCGCCTTATCACACATAGCAAACTTCCCACGGCAGAAAGGTTTGAAAGATGGGTGTTTGATGAAGTCCTGCCCTCTATCCGTAAACATGGTATGTACGCCACGCCGACCACGATAGAACAGATGATAGCCGACCCCGCCAACGCTATAAAGGTGTTTTCAGCCCTTAAACAAGAGCAGGAGCGGCGGAAGGAACTTGAAGCGACAGTAGAACACAACGCCCCTAAAGTGCTGTTTGCGGAGGCCGTGCAAGCCTCACACGATAGCTGCTTAGTGGGACAGCTTGCAAAGATGATACGCCAGAACGGGAAGCCCATAGGGGCTAACAGAATGTTCGCATGGTTGAGGGATAACGGCTGGTTATGCAAGAAGGGCGAAAACTGGAATATGCCCACCCAAAAGGCTATGGAATCCGGCTATTTTGAGATAAAGGAAACGGTGATAGCTAACCCTGACGGAAGCACCAGAATAACACGCACCCCGAAGGTAACGGGGAAAGGGCAGATTTATTTCATCAACTGGTTTTTGAGGGGAGAAAATGAAAATAGCTGTATATTCCATAGCTAAGGACGAAGAAAAATTCGTTGACAGGTGGTATGAGACGGCAAAAGAAGCTGATTATGTCTGCGTTCTCGATACGGGGAGCGCAGACAAAACCGTTGATAAGCTGAAATCATACAACTGCATCGTAAAAACCAAAATCATACAGCCGTGGAGATTTGATGTAGCGCGAAATGAATCATTGAAAATCATACCGGAAGATGCGGACGTGTTGGTATGCCTCGACCTTGACGAAATCATACAGCCCGGCTGGGCGGAAATCATACGGAAAAACTTCCACGGGACGCGGGGAAGGTATTTATATGTTTGGAGCCATGAATCATACGGCAGGGACGGAGTATCATTCAACGCCGATAAAATTCATACAAAATCATACTACTGGAAGAATCCCGTTCACGAAGTGCTGAAATCATACGGTGAAGAATCATACTGCGATTTGCCGTTGAGGGTTGACCATTGGCCCGACGAGAAGAAAAGCCGGAGCAATTATCTGCCGCTTCTCGAGCTGGCGGTTAAGGAAGAGCCGGAGAACGACCGAAACATGCATTACTTAGGCCGCGAATATATGTTCCATCGGGAATACAGTAAGGCCATTGAAACGCTGGAGAAACATCTTGCCCTTAGAAGTGCCGTGTGGCCGCCTGAGCGGGCCGCCAGTATGCGTTTCATTGCTCGGTGTAAAATCATGCAGGGAAAACAATTAGAAGCCGAGGCGTGGCTACAGAGGGCTATAATCGAGGCTCCCGAATACCGTGAAGCATGGTTTGAAATGATGAAAATCATGTATCATGCTAAAAACTGGAAATCATGCATCTATTACGGCGAATCATGCGTGAACATACGGGAAAGGCCGTTATCATACATTTGCGAGCCTGACCCGTGGGGGCCGCTGCCGTTTGATATGCTGTCTATAGCCTATTATAACACAGGCCGCCCCAGAGAAGCTTTGGAAGCGGCGAATCATGCGTTGATGTACGGCCCCGATGACAGAATCATGCAGAACGTGAAAATCATGCAATCATATATCAGGGAACCGTCCTAAGGTCTCCCGAATGACCCCCAGCCGGAAATCATATATCCCCACGCCGTCGCACTCTCGGCGGTAGATACGGGCGGCAGCGCGAGCCTGGGCGAGGGTGCTAAACTCCCGCCGCTCGTCGTGCCCCTCGCCCCTCGTCCATGTAATAACCTGATAACGCATATTGTACCTCCTTAAAATCATACTGCGGCTTTACGCCGCCACAACCGTTATATCGCGGTAAAAATTAGTGTCGAAATAATCAACCATGCTGTTACTGTCATCATGATGGAATGCGTCAAGAACGGCGTTGATGCGGTGCAGCTTTGCGCGGAAGGCCTCGGTATAGATTTTGTTATCATCAATCCTATAATGGTTAATGTCGTGACTGCCGGAGATGTAATAATCATACTCGCGGGCGGCATGGCTGCGGAGCGTGCGCTGCTGCTCGTCTCCGTCTAATGCAAACCATTTTTCACGGTGTATCTGTTCGCCGTCCTCAGTATAAAGCCAGTAACCTATATCGTTACAGCTATAATTATTAATGTATTCGTCACGGCTCACGAAGTCGGTCGCGGTAGCGTTGACCCTAACTCTTACGGACTGCCCGCCGGAGTAGGTCTTACAGCTCACCGTTACGCCCTTAATGCCCTGGGCCTTCAGTTCCTCCCGGACCGCCTTCGACAGCTCGGCGCCGTGCAGGTGTTTACCGGACTTGTTGCCGTCCCAGCGGGTAGCCCCTAAATAGCCCTCGGAGATCGTGCCGCCCAGCTCGTTATCATGCTCACCGATGGCCGCCAGTATATCATTCTGAGCGGCGAACCCGTACCAGCAGCCCTTCTTCGGGTTCCAGCGCATTTTCAGACCGCGCAGAGCGGTTAAAACCTCGGCGGCGGGCTTGCTTTTAAAATAAATTTCATTGCTGTTATATTGTGCGTTCTTCTCGATTCTGTAGCTTGCCATATAAAAAGCGCCTCCTTATTGTTCCATAGTGTTCTTTCCCTTTGGCTGTTTCTTCTGGGACGGGTATGGGATAAATTCCTCCTCGCCCGCAATAATGCTGTACTCAGAGCGCAGAATCGGGTGCGTTTCTCGCTTTTGCTGCTGACGGATTAGGCTAATGGCTTCCTCTTTCGTGGTTGTACTTGCTTGCATTGTCCCATCCTTAAAAACATGAAACCGTTTCATTGCTTTCTCCCTCCATTGTTCGGGGTGGTTCCCCTTTCGTTGTCTTTATTATATACTCTATAGAGTATGTAGTCAACTGAAATATTAAGGGAAAAGCCTAAAAAGATTAGGTAAATATACTTGATAGAGTATGGCAAAGCTGATATACTTAACACAAAGGAGGCGGAAACATGAATACTGCAACAAAAGCAAAACGAAAATATAATGACAAAGCGTATGAACGAATTGTAGTTTTTACAAAAACGGGCGAAAAAGAAAAAATAAAACAAAGGGCGGAAAAAATAGGAAAAAGCGTCAACGCCTATATAACCGATCTGATCTACGAGGACATGAAAAAAGAGGGCTGATATAGCCCTCTTATATCATTATCCCAAACTTTGCCGCCAGCAGATCCCGCCGCGCTTGCGGTATTGGCTTGATCCCGGCGCACCAGGAATGCACGGCGGCCTTGCTTACCTCGCAGGCTTCGGCGGCCTGCTCCAACGTCAGGCCGCGGGCCTTGAGCTGATCCCGCAAATACTCGCCGTCGCTGAGTACTGGAGCGCACCGGCCTTGCATATAAGCAAGCTCCCACATGCCTTGCTGGCTGAGCGGTAGCGCGTGGTCGTCCTCGGTTATATCCTCTGCGCCTTGCAGCGCGTCCCGTATGGCTCTATCGACCTCCGGCGTGAGTTTGCGGTTAATGATCATATACCGCATACCCTCACCCAGCCCACGGATGGGCCACATATTAGCTGTCTGCACCCGGCAGCGCGCCCCGATGATGTCGGGGAGCTGCGCCGCCATTATACCATACGCCCGACCCAGGGCCTTAACTGTGTTGTCTGTCATGTGCTCACCTCCGTTAATCCTGCATGACCCAGACGCGATAATCAGTTACGGGCATAACGGCCCAGCCGCCCTCAACCTCAACTACGACCTCATCACCACGGCAATTTTCCGCCGCCTCGTCATACGTGTCAAAATGTACCATTTTCATATCCTCCTTTAATTATATGCTAAATTCTAAACCGTGATTATGGTTATACTCTGTTTCCCAATTCGCCAGTTTGCCACCCGCCTCGCGGCTGAAATCCTGCGTTGCGTGTTTCCACGCGGCCACATATTTGTGATGTATGGCTATATACTCTGCCCGGTTCGCAAGGATCATGTCAGGCGGAGTATTCGCCCAGGTGATATATGCCTTTTTAGCGGCCTCAATAGCCTCATCTTCGGTCTGCGGTACATATACAACGATGGTTTTGGTCTCCTTGTTGTAGCTATTAAGTTTGGTTTTGCAATTCGCATAATTGGTTTTATACTCGCTGTAGCTCATCTCAACTTCATTGCACCCTTCGGCGGCTTCGGCATCTTTCTGGGCCTTATAGCAATCGGGGCAAACCGCTTCCGCCTCATACCACTTTACTTTACGCTCGCGCTCGGCGGCGGAACCGTAGATGTCGATGGTGTGAGTGTGACCGCAAGAAAATGTTACTTCGTATTTCATTTTCCATATCCTCCTTCTTTTGCCGCCGGGCTTGTGACCGGCCTGCCGCATTACCGCCCTTGCGGGCGTCACTCTGCGTTACTTGTATATCTTAACCGTCTCCCAACCGTCTATCGCGGCGGTAGTATTCAAATCTCTGATGGGCAAACGCTTGATTACGGCTATGCCCTGATTGATGATGCATTCATACTCATAACGATAGGTTTTGGTGTCCACTGTTAATTCCTTCTTTACGCGGTTCTCAAATGCTTTAGTCATTGTCTTTATCTCCTCTCTTGTTATGTCTATATTATATATCTATCAGATTAAAAAGTCAACCAAAAAGATAAACAAACTAAAATAATAAGGCAAAAACTTTGATGCGGGGGTTTGCGGGGGTAAATACCTATTATAATAACAATATGGAGTATCAGACCGAGCCCCCGAAGGGGCGGAGAAAAAACAAAAAAGAAAAATTGAAAAGATTGTCAAAGTCCCCCGTAAAGGGGGATAAACTATCGCAATAAATAAATTACCGTTGCGTATTGAGGAGGTGTAAGGCATGGCAAGCAGCAAAGAGCAATACAGAGGACAGCCCCGACAGAGGCCGGAGCTGACGGAAGAGCAAAAGAAGGCGATCCGGCTATGGGTATGGGGAGAGGAGCAGGAGGACGGCAGCACCCATTATATAGATACAAAATCAGAGTTAGCCCAAAAGGTAGGGGTACACAAATCCAATATAACGCGGTGGTTCAATGAGTTCCCGTTGTTTGCGGAGGAGCTGGACAGGCAAACCGCGCTGCGCAACGCGCAGGATGATAAGTTCTACCAGCGCATGAGGGCAAGGGCGCAACTTGTGCTACAAAAAAACCTAAATGCCCCCTATGCACGGGATTCTACGGCCGCCGCGCTGGCTATTTTAAGCCGCTGTGGGGACGTTGACGGGGTACGGGTAGAGGTCGCCCAGGCCGATGCTGATAGAGTGGTCAGAGGCGGTTTTGGGCGGTCTGGCGACGATGTATAGCGTTTGCATAGTCTGCATATTTCCGGCTCAAGTATTCGTTAAAGTGTAGTTTAACGCATAGTTATAAAGTAAAATGTATAAAGTGTCGTATAATACGGGGTTAGTACCTGCATACTGTGTATAGATATACAAAAGTGCTGGTGAATAACCCCGTTTATGCACCGCGAAAATGTATGTATATGCTGCATAATCGGAGGGGGTGGCATGGGGGGTGGTTTTTATAGGGGGAACGCGCCAAACATATAGCTCCCCGCACATTTTTTCTCCCTCACAAAATGGACATTTACACAATTTGTGCCAAGTATAACGTTGACCCTAACGATGTGGTCTACTACTTCAAACTGCGTAACGGTGAACCGCGCCTTATCCTCAAGGACGATTTCAACGATGTGTACGCCTGCACCCTCGATGAGAAAGCGAGAGTGCAGCTCATTTTCGGCGGACGCGGCTCCGGCAAATCGAACCACATTGTAAGGGAGATAGTAGCTGATACCTATAACGGCCATAATTGGCTCGTGTGCCGTTATTACAAGGTAGACCTAAGAACCTCTTGCTTTAATGAAATAATCTCTGTCATAGACGAATGGGGGCTTACAGATGAGTTCTCAGTTGACAAGTCCACCATGACTATTACCTGTCTGTATAACGGTCGTCAGATAATCTTCGGTGCGTTAGAGGAAACACGGAGATTGAAGTCATTGAAGCCGAAGAAGGGCATACTGACTGACATATTCATGGAAGAAGGCGACGAATGTCCCTCCTATGAGGCGTTTGAAGTTTTGGATAACTGTTTGAGAGGTATTGATAAGGACGCGAAGCTGAGAGGACTGCCGCAGCCGAACAAGAGGATAATAATGGCGTTCAACCCCTTCCCTGAAACGCACTGGCTTTATAAGGTCTTTTTTGAACCCTTGTGGCATCACCCCGATGTGAAGTCAATAGACGAACTGAAAGCTCTGACCCTGAAAGACAAGACCGCAAGAGGTGTAGTTGAAGGTTCAGATGTTTTTATTTTGAAAACGACCTATGCCGACAACCGTTTTCTCACTGAGGAAGATATTCAGAAGCGGGAGCAATCCACCGGGCAAAGATTATGGGTAGATACGTTAGGGAATTTTGGCAGATTAGGTTCTACCGTTTTCGAGCGCGGAAAGCACTGGAATATTGCAGACCTGTCCGGCAGGGAATTCAGGAATATCCGCGTCGGGAGCGACTTCGGATATAATCACCCCTGCGCTTTCGTTAAGTGTTCGCTGGATAAGCATAACCATAAGATATATGTGTTTGATGAATTATTCGTGAACGAGGTCACTACCCGCCAATACGGGGAGCTGATCTACAACAAGGCGTTAGGTCATGTAGTTTACTGTGACGCGGCCGAGCCTGACCGTATCAAAGAGCTTAAAGAGATGGGTATCCATGCGGACAAATGCAAGAAGGGCAAAGCCAAGGGGGCGAAGTCTGCCATCACCCGAAGAATAGACTGGTTGCACGACTATGAAATAATAATCGACCAGAAATGTGTGAACCTGATAGGAGAATTTAAGGTTTATCGGTGGAAAACGGATTCCGCCGGACAGAAGTTAGACATACCGGAGGACGCGGACAACCACGGCATAGACGCGCTTTCATATGCCCTGGGATATGATATATTTGCCGGTACTAAGCTTATCGGCGGAGGTAGGATACTGTGACAGAAATGATTTTAACGCGGGAAGAAGCCCGCAGGATAAACGGGGATAACATAAGAACCGTATTCGGCTGTGCGCTGGAGGATTCCATCCTGAAAAGGTGCGATATGTACAAGGAGTACGACTGCGCCGGTATGAATGGTATATATTCCCCTATCCCTAAATACGCGGTAGACATAGCCGCCGGATACTTCATAGGCTCACCGTGCAAATACTACGTTCAGACGAATACGGTAGTCAAAAAGACTTCCGATGTTGCTGGACGGCCTAAGATGCAGTTTGAGGACTTGCCCGACAAGAATCCGAGGGACGACGCATATTTGAACCGCTATCGTGCGATAATGCGCCGGAACCACGAGGACAAGGAGAATATGCGGCTTGCCACTTCCGCGCTGATATGCGGCACGGCATACGAACGGATATACGCCTCTAAAAGGGACGGCCTGATAGCTCCAAAGTTCAAGCCCGTGGATGCTCGGAAGTCCATGCTGTTCCACGACCAGACCATAGACCGCAATCCCACGGCTTTTATCATTCGAGAAGAATATTTTTCGCTCGTGGACAATCGGAAGTATGAGACCTATGAATTGATTACAGAAGATCGCTGGGTAAAGTATATATTTGACGGCAATGTTCGGGAGGAACCTGCCACAGCTTCCGAAATGGCGCTGCTCAAAACCTGCGGTATACCCATTGTAGAATACCCCATGCCAAACAGAGAGGGGTATTTTGAAAAGGTTCTTCCGTTGGTTCACGCGAGAAACGCCATTCTTAACAACGTTTCCAACACGTTCAAATATAACGATGAGGCTATTCTTCTTATGATTGGCTATATGCAGCCCGAAACCGATGAGGACGAAGAAGAACTCCACGAAAGGCTGTCCAAATTCAAGACCTTATATCTGGGAGAGGATAATAAGGTTGAATGGCTGATAAAGAATGTTGATATACAATCCATCCAAGGGTACTTCGACATTCTGACGGGCGATATATACGCCTCTTTAGGCCAGACTAACCCCACGGAAATAGCCGAAGTGTATCAGAATATCCAGGCCGTCAGATACCAGAACTACGGCATGGATAACACGATAATAGCGTATGAGCGTAACTTTGAAAAAGGTCTGCTGGAGGGCAGGGCGCAGAAGATAACCGCGCTGATGAATGAGGGAACCGCCAATAATTATAACTGGGAAGTATTAGATGTGGCGTTCGCAAGGAATATTCCTTCCTCTATGACGGACGAAGCACAGTTTATGACCCAAGTCAAGGGCTCCGGGCTACTTTCAGATAAGGACATTCTTGATATGGTGTCTTTCGTGGAGGATTCCGAGGCCGCTCATCAGCGAAAGCTTGAACAGGATAAGCAGGAGGCAAACGAAATAGCGGAGGCAATGAATGTACGAGTACGGGGACGAACGGGCGAAGAGCCTGAAGAAAACAATAACGAGGGCGTTTCTGAAAACTAAGGAAGCGCTCTTTTATATTGATTCCAACACAAAGGTAATCGACCAGATAAATCTTCTGTACAGAAAAATCCTGAGATTATCCGAAGAAGCGTACTTGGATATAGCCAAGAAAGCATACGCAGACCATAACGGGCCGGATAGGATACTCGAAGCGTGGGTAATAGGTATTCTGGACGATTACGACCCTGTTGTTAAATATGTTTTCACAAAAGAACTGGAACGAAAGGGGGCAAGATTGGCTGAATCCATAATCGCAGATGCCGAGTACTCCGGCAAAGACCCCCCTACCGTCAATTATCCCCCTATAAAGCAGGATTTCACGCGGGGATTGAACTATGTGACATGGCAAACAGACCAATTCGCCATCACCGTTGAAGATAAGACCGTAATAAGGGCCTTTAAGGACAACGGTTATAAAAAAATCAAGTGGCACACACAGAACGATGAAAAAGTCTGCAAAGAGTGTGAAGAACGCAACGGAAAAATTTATCCAATAGACAAAATACCGACAAAACACCCTAATTGCCGGTGCTATTTTACGCCAGAGAAGGCATAAATCCCATTTTGTCAGAGAAGACATAAATCCCAAAGGAGAAAAAATGAAAATAGACATTACCAAAATGGAAGGCTATCGGGAAGATATGACCGCCGAGGAAAAGCTTGCGCTTTATTCCTCTTATGAATTTACACCTGATTATACGGGATATGTAAAAAAAGATGTATTCGACAAAAAAGCCTCCGAGGCCGCCGAGCTGTCGCGGAACCTTAAATCCTACAAGGAGAAAGAAATGACGGACGAGCAGCGCAGGGCCGAAGCGGAAAAAGCCGCTAAGGACGCGGAGAACGAATACAAGACTAAGATTTGCAGCCTTGAAATAGGCAAGATATTTGCCGGAGCAGGGCTGAAAGAGGACGATTTCCCCGAAATGCCTACATTCACGGAGACGGATAAGGCTACGGCCTTTGCGAACTCCATCGTAAAGCTTCTGTCCGCCAAGGTGATCGCGGCGGAGCAGAAAGCGAAAACTGACCTTCTGGGCGGCGGCACACCCCCTGCTTCCGGGGCAGAGGCGAACGAAGCCGCTCAACTCAAAGCGGAGTGGGCGGAAGCTGTCAAGTCGGGCAATATGCTTAAGCAAGTGCAGCTTATGACCCTCGCGCAATCTAAAAAAATAGACTTAACTTAAAGGAGAAAATATCATGGCAAACGCCCCTATAATGAGTTTTGCAGTACCTAACTATTCCGGCCTGCTCTACACCAAGAGCAACACCCAGACCCCGTTTATAAACCTTATAGCGGAGCCTCAGTACACCAATCACGTTCAGTTCGCGGTGGATCAGGAGTATTCCCTCGACACTCCCTCCCAGCCTGCCATATCCGAGCAGGCGTCCATGACCGCGCCTGACACCAAGAAGATAACCCGTACCCAGCACACCAACGTGACCCAGATATACCAGAGGGCTTGCGAGATTTCCTATGCCAAGGAATCTAACATGGGTACTATGAGCGGTATCAACATAGCCGGTCAGCAGGCTAACCCCGGCGACGAGTGGAACTGGCAGATTTCCCGCCAGATGCTCAACATCGCCAACGATATAGAGTTCACTTCCTTGCAGGGCGAGTATAATGCCGCTACCACCGATGCTACCATCAACAAGTCCCGTGGTATCCTTACCGCGCTGACCACCAACGTCATAGACGCGAAGGGCTCAGGTTCTACCGCTGCCGCGCTGACCAAGGCTATGATAAAGTCACTGGTCAAGTCCATATTCGACAACGGCGGCGACGTGAACGGCATGATACTGATGTGCAATTCCTTCCAGAAGGCGGCTATTTCCGCACTGTATGAGGGTTCCATGCAGATGCCGGATTCCCGCATGGAGGCTGGTGTGAACGTGACCCGCCTTATCACTGACTTCGGCGATGTGGGCATAGTCCTTTCCCGCGCCATGCCCAAAGACCAGATACTTCTTTTCCGTCGTGATGTAGTGCATCTTGTGGAGCAGCCCACCCCCGGCAAGGGCAACTTCTTCTTTGAGGAGCTGGCTAAGGCCGGAGCGGGCAAGAAGGGTGAGATATTCGGACAGGTAGGTCTGAACTACGGCCCTGAATGGCTCCACGGCAAGATAACCAACCTCACCACTGAATAACCATGAAATTCTATCAGGGGAACAAAACGAGTATCCCCTTTGATGTGAAGGAAGATAAGGCCATAGCACAGTTTGTGCATGGCCTTTTCGAGACTTCCAACGAAGCGACGATAAGAAAGCTTATCGCGTGGGGGTACGAACACGACGGCGAATTTAAGGAAGAAGAACCCAAACGGCGGGGCCGTCCCAAGAAGGAGGAATAAATGAACGAGGTAATGGTAAACAACGTAAAGCTCCAGACGGGCGCGCCGGACGGCGTTGTACTAATGTTTCTGGAACGGTATACCGCCGTAGCGTGTGCCATTACCCGCTATAAAGAGCCTCCGAAGTGGTTGGAGCCCTATATAGAGGACGCGGCGGTAAAGGCAATAGGGAAGATGGGCGCAGAAGCCTTTAATTCCCAGTCTGCGGCGGGAGTGTCCACTAACTATATAGATATCACCGAGAACCTTAAACAGGCTTTAAAGGGCAAAATGAACCCGTTAGGAGCGGTATATGAGAGCGAAGGATAAAAAAGACGTTTATGTGCTTGCCCCTGTTAAGGAGACGGTGAACGGGCAGACAGTTGTTTCGGAGTGGGTCTTAGTCAGACGATATAAGCTTGTGGCTAACTCTGCCGGAAGTGCAGAGGATATAGCCATGTACGGCGAACGTATCAAAGAATATATCAAAATCTGCAAAGACCCCGCCGATGGGCCGGTTCAGATAGTCGAGGGCGACGGGATATGTATCAACGACCCCGAAGAAACACCGACCTATATTGTGGAATCTGTCAATTCCGCCCGTGGGTTCTCAACGTTCACGGCAAAGAAGTATGTTTAACGTCAAAGTTAAGGTCATAAAGAAGTTTGAAAGGCCAGATATTCAGTCTGCCATCCGAAAAGGGATAGAGAGCGGCGGTAAGGAAATGGCGGATATAGCTATCTCCATGGTTCGCGTTGATTCGGGGGAGTTGAAGGATTCGATAGAATTTACCATCTTCGATGAAAAAACAGGGGCCGTGAAGGGCAAAGTCCATACCGCAGCCATACCGCAGGCTATGACGCTGGAATACGGTACGGGTATTTATAACGAGTTGGGTTCTTCGGCAAAAATCCCGTGGTATGTCCATGAGAGCATGGCAGACCTGAGCAAGTACAACTTTGAGACCGTCCTAAGCAAGAAGGGACTGTTCTACAAGGTTTATGGCGCACACCCTCACCCCTATATGAAGCCCGCCTTTGACGCGGCAAAGGATTTTGTTGTTCAGTCCGTGGCGGACGAGATAAGGAAACTGCTATGACGAATATCTATAAGGACGCTCAGAAGTATCTTAACAAAAAACTTAAAGTTGAGGTTCAGCCGGAATCTGACGAGACCCCCGAAAGGTATCCTATCGTGACATTGAACATCACACAGGAGACATCGGTAAAATCCTTAGAGGGCGAAGCGCTTCCCGCCACCTCAATAAGATGTGGTGTGTGGGGCGAGACCTACATAAGCACCAAGGGATTTACAGGCGTTCTCGATTTGGCTGACAAACTCCACGCCGCAATGCTGGAAAAACACTATATCAAGACACGCTCGACAGAGCCGTACCGCGACGCAAACGGGAAATGGCACGTCAACGTAGTCTATTTCAAGAAAACAAAAACGTTCTAAAGGAGAGAAAATATGGCACAGTATCAGGCTTCCGTAGGCCAGCGCGTATTTTATGATACCGCTTACACTATGGCAAACAAGACCGAGATAGCCGGTCTTACCCAGACCCCCGATAAGGGCGGTTCGCCCTCCGAGGTTTCCGTAAACATTATATCTGAATATTTCGTGCGTAACCTTGCCGGTCAGCAGGAAATGCCCGTGTTTGAGTATTCCTTCGTCCCCGACTTCACCGCCGAGACCGGCAATATGGCGAAGATGGGACTTCTGGTCGGTGATGTTATCTGGATTTACGAAGAGTACGAAATCCCTTCCGATGCTACCAAGCTCGGCACCGGTATTCTTTACAAGGGCAAGGTCGTATCCATGTACGCGGGCGGACAGCAGGCGAATAACGCCCAAACGGGCGCATTCTCCGTCAACCTTGTCGGCGATTCCGTGTATATCGCATTCCAGGGCGAAACGACTTCCTATGTTGACCTGTTCAACGGCAAAACCGTAACTACCCCCGTATAAAGGAGAACAACATGAATATCGGTGAATTTGAACTTAAAGCCTCCTGCAAGGCTTATTGCGACCTCAAACAGAAAATAGGTGCTCCTAATCTCAAAGTAAAGTTCCTCACCGCTTACGAGCAGGGCGATTTGGATTTCTTTGCAGATGTGGTAATGTCGTTTGCAAACCCCAAACCTAAGAGCAAGCAGGCCGTGTTCGATGAGTTTGACAAGCTCATGGAGCAGGGTACTTACATGGAGGACATCTATACCGAGCTGGTGAACTTCGCTTACGGTATGGGTTTTTTCGGTCGTGTAGACCTGAAAGGGCAGAGCATTCAGGACTATATGAGAGAGCCCTTAAACAAGCTGGATATGTCGGCGGCAATGACCGAGGCGATAACGGCGGCAGCGGCGGACGTGGCGAAGAGCGTCGTTCGCTAAGAGAGCAGTTCGAGGACGTTAAGAAAAACATTGAAAAGGACTTCACCGATATAATCTACGATTTGCTCAAACGTGCAAGCATGGCGGGAATGCTCCCAAATCAGTTTTGGGAGCATGAACCCGCCGATATTGTAGACTATATCGAAGCCCGCGAGGAAAACCAGTGCAGGGAAATGTACTATTCAAGCGTGCTGGTATCAAGGTTTATTGCCGCCAACATAAGCAATATGTTCTCCAAGTCCAAGCACGATTTGCCGAAGTACGAAGAACTGTTTGTTCCTGCGTCGTGGGAGCGGAGCCTTGACAACAGAATAGACGAAATAAGAAATAAATTCGGAGGATATGTCCGTGGTCGTTGAAGAATTACAAATTTTAGTCGGTTGTGATGCTTCAACCGCCGAGAAGGTCTTGACCGAGCTGGAAACCAGACTTAACCGATTTGTAAAGCAGTCGGCAAGCAGTATGCAGAACGCGAAGGCCATACGCGCACAAGCCGCAGCGGAAAGGGAAGCGCTTAAAACCGAAGCCGCAAGGGTGAAGTACGCGGCTCAAATGGAAGAAGCCAATGCGCGGTTGGCTATTGCAAAACAAAGGCTTTCAAAAGCCAATAAAGCGGCGGAAGAGACGGCAAAAAAAGAAGCTGCTGCACGAGCTGATGAAATACGTTGGGCGAAGCTGGCCGCCGATGCCGCTGAGGAAACGGCGGCAAGGATACGCGCCGCCGCAGAGGATGAAGCGCAAGCCCGTGCTGATGCAAACGAGGCATACGCCAAGCGTCGCGCTCTTTGGGAAGATAATGGTGGTAAGAGTATTGCACAGGCATTCAGGGAAAAAGATAAAAACTGGATTCCAAGTATTGATGAAGCCATTCAAAAAATGCAACAAATACAAGGCGAGACGGAAGGGGCCGGCAGTAAGTTCGATGCATTCAGGGAAAAGGTCGGGACAATCAAAGAGAAGTTTGGCGAGACCGTCACGGCTTTTGGAGGGATAAAAGCAAAAGTCGGAGCTGTCGTATCGAAAATAGGCGGAGCTGTAAAGAAAGTATTCGGCAAGGCTGTAGATGCGGTTAAAACCAAAGTAAAAGATATCACTTCTGGTTTCTCTAAAATGGGAAAGGCTGTGACAAAGATACTGTCGCGTATGATTATATGGCGAAGTATCAATGCCATGATCATGGGAACTACCGAAGGTATGAATAATATGGTGCAGGCCAGTAGTAAGGCCAACGCCGCCATGTCCCAGCTGCAAAGCGGTTTTACTTATGTCAAAAACAGTATAGCAGCTATGCTGCTTCCTGCTCTGCAATCCATACTCCCCGTAATAAACAAGATAATACAGGCGGTAGCCGGTTTGTTTAATATGCTGGGCGCACTGTTCGCAAAATTCAGAGGCGATTCCACCTTTACAAAGGCGGTATATGTGCAGCAGGATTACGCAAAATCCCTTAATAAATCCAACAAAGCCGCAAAAGATCTGAAAGGCACTCTTGCGGGATTCGACCAGATCAACCTTATTCAGCAGCAGAAAGACAGCGGCGGAACAGGAGGCGCGGATACTTCCGGCATGTTCAAGGAAACATCTGTTGAGAGTATGCTTCCGACCGATGTTTCCAAATGGATGGATAAACTTAAAGCCGCCATAAAAGCCGGAGACTGGAAAGGTGTAGGTACAGTCATTGCACAAGGCTTAAATACCGCAGTAAGCCAGCTCAACGGTTGGATAGATAAGCTCCGACCTAAGATACTGAAAACCGTTCAGGATATCGTAGAAGCGGTAAACGGCTTTATAGAGAACTTCAACTTCCGTAAGCTCGGCAATACCCTCGCCAACGGGTTTAACCTTGCTATGAAGGTTGTTGCAAAGTGGCTCAAAGGTATCAAATGGAGCGACCTCGGAAAAGGCATAGGCGATTTTATCAATGGCTTTGTGGAAGATTGGGATGCAGCCGCGACCGCTGATGTTATAGAGGCGAAGATAGGCAGTGTTCTTGATTTTCTGACAGGTATTATAGAAACAACGAACTGGAACGAGGTAAGCTCGAAGTTGCAGGAAATGCTTGAAAATATTGATTGGGAATCAATAGCGGAGAAAGCGTGGCGGCTCCTAATCGCAGCACTAAAGGCGAAGCAGAAGATATTCTACGGCATAAATAAAGGTCTTGGGCAGTCCAATGAAAAGATGGATATACTTAATGACGGCAAACACGACAAGATACAGTTGGGCGGTACAGTATCCTTAGAAACAAAGGATGATGAAACAAAAAACCTTATAAATTGGTGGGAAAAAACGAATGCCGACCAATGGAAAACTCTGCGTGTGGATACCGCAATAAGCCAGAAAAATTCAACAGGAGACTGGGACAAAACCGTTGAATGGTGGAAAAACCTTAAACCCGAAAACGAGAAACAAATACGCCTTAACACGGAGGGTGCAACCCTTAGCTTGGATAACCTCCGCGAAGAATGGAACAGCTTCAAGGAGTGGTGGGAGAATACTGGGATCGCCAAGTGGTTCGAGGAAAAGGTTCAGCCGTGGTTGACTAAAGAAAAGTGGGCAGAAGCCGGTGAAGGCATGAAAGAAGGCATCGGAGAGAAATGGGAGGCCGTCGTTGAATGGTGGAACACTTTAGGCATTGTGAAATGGTTCCGTGAGAATGTTGAGCCGTGGTTCACAAAAGAAAAGTGGACTTCTGCTATGGACGGAGTTGAGCTCGCGTTTAAGGACGTGTTCAAGAAAGCCATTAACGCTGCTATATCGCTGATGAACAAGCTCATCAACTGGGTAAATGAGAAGATGCACATTACCATTGATCCTCTTGTTATTGGCGGCAAAACGATATTCGCGGGCGTAGACAAACAATTATTTACCCTTAAAACTATTCCCCTGCTGGCGCAGGGCGGCCTTGCTTATGGCGATACCCTCGCAAGGGTAGGCGAATACGCCAACGCCAAGAATAATCCCGAAGTCATAGCCCCCCTTGATAAGCTGCAATCCATAATGGGCGGGCTGAACGATAAGGATACCCAAACCATCATAGCCCTGCTCAAGAGAATAGCGGATAAGGACATGGAGATAGCACTGTATCCCTCTGCGAAGCTGGGCAGGATAGTCAATCAATCGGTCAATATGAACAATATTGCCATAGGTAACGTGTGATGTATAGATATGATATAGGCTTAAAGGCGGGGAGCTATACGCTCCCCGACCCCTCTAAACTGAATATGACACTCGCTGACCTCGATACGGAGGCTGAAAGAGACGCTTCCGGCACACTCAACCGAACAATGGTAGCGCAGAAGCTGACCGTTGAATTGTCGTGGGACGTGCTGACATGGGAGCTGTGCTCGGCGATATTACAAGCAGTCGATTCCGACAGCTTTTCTTTCACCTGTCCGAACCCTAAGACCCTTGCGGGTAACTATTCCGGCACGTTTTATGTAGGCGACAGGAAAGAAGAAATTATCTGGTTCCCCGAAGGTGATAAGAACAAGGCGTATATTTCCTTGAGCATGACGGTAATAGAGTATTGACACTTCCCCCTAAAGGCGTAATAATGAAATTACATATCTTTAGGGGGTTTTGTTATGAAAATAATAGCTCTTAAATGCCCGAACTGTAATGCCGATATAGAGTTAGATCAGGATAGGGAATTTGGTTTCTGTAATTATTGCGGAACCAAGATAATGATCGCCGATGCCGTACAGAAAGTGAGCGGAACGGTAAATATAAATCGCTCGTCCGAAATCAATAACATTCTCAAAAGAGCGAAAGACTACGAAGAACGGCAAATGCTTGATGACGCCGAAAAATATTACGACCGTGCTCTTGATATTGACATGGACAATCAGGAGGCACAAGAGGGCTTGGAACGTGTAAAAACAACGATACTCGAACCCAATGTGATAATAGAACGCCCGGAGTTGGAAGGTTCATACGCCGAACAAATTGTAGTCAGCGAGGACGGTGAAGAAGTGTGTCGGCTCGGTTTGGGCGAACGCAGTTTTATAGAATGCCCGGTAGGCAGGCACGTGTTTGACATAAGAACGAGGAATGAAGCCATTAAAGCAAGAATAACCATAAAAGACAGGCGGGATAGCGCGAAAATTTCTCTCTGGTTCCAGCGCGGGTATGGACTGTACGGACACGCAGAGGGTTCCGCAAAGATAATAACCAACGGCGCAGATGCCATTCCGGCGGAAACTGAAACGACAAAGAACACGCCGACAGGCGGCGGCGAATTTAATGTATATCTGGGCGGTAAACCTAAGAAGAGCGGTTGCCTGACCAAAATTCTAATCGCATTCGGCATATTGCTTTTACTCGGAATTATCGGCTCATTAAGATAAATACTCCGTGACACCTTCGGGTGTCTTTTTTATTGGAGGCAAAATGTACACAGTAAGCACAGGCTTTCGTAACGCCGTAATGTCGGGCAAGCCCCAAAAGCTAAAGCTGACATTCGGCGAAAATCAGATAGCGGAACAAAACCTCTCTATCTCCGGCTTGACCTATTCAAGCATGGCTTTTGAGGACGAAGAACTGACGATAGGCGCGGCCTGTTCCGCAGAACTGGGGGTAGAACTCCTTAACTTTGACGGGGGGCTGTCCTCTTTTAACTTTGACGGCACGGAGTTCACCGCCTCGATAGGCGTACTCGTGGGGGAAGAATACGAATATGTTCCTCTGGGCGTGTTTATCTCCGAAAAGCCCGACAAACTTAAACCTAAAAAAATAAGCATCACCGCCCATGACAGAATGGTAAAGTTCGATGTGAGCGCAGATGCTTTTCTTAATTCTCTTTCGTACCCGACTACACTAAAAAATATTTTTACATCGCTTTGCGCTCATGTCGGCGTACCTGCTTCAATAGCAGACTTCCCCAATTCGGGGAAAACCTTTGATTCGCCGCTGTTCAGGACGCAAGATGTTCTCTGCCGGGAAGTTCTTCAATGGATAGCCGAGGCGGCGTGTTCCTTTGCCCGCATATCCCGAAGCGGAGTATGTGAACTGGCGTGGTTCACCGATGCCGATGTCACCTTTAATAAGACCGCCAATTCTGCGGACTATTATAACGCCGTGGTATCGGAGTATCAGGTAGCCAAGATAGACAAATTACAAGTAGCCGCTTCCGAAAAGGATATAGGCGTAATAGTCGGCACGGGGACGAACGCTTATCAGATAATAGACTGCCCTATGCTGTATGGCTATACCGATGCACAGATAAGACCTTATGCACAGGTTATCTATAACCGCTTAAACTCTTTTGCGGCGTTTACGCCTGTCGAGCTGGACGCAAAGGGCGATTGGTCTTTGGAAGCGGGCGACATGATAAAGGTAGTCACGGACGATGGGACTTATACCTTCCCCATTTACCGCATGGACTTGACCTTTAAGGGCAGGGCAAGGATACAGTACATAAGCTCCGGCTCCCCTCTGCGCCCCGCCATAAGCGCGGAGAACCGCCGGACGCTCATAGCCGGACGCGCAGCCCATGAAATAGAAATGACCGTTGAGGGCATGAAGCAGACGGTCACACGGGTAGCTTTCCTGACCCCTGTTGAATCCGACACCGACCCCTCTTTAGGGTGGGACGATGACCAGAAAACCGCGAATACGGGGTATCAATGGTACAACGATGGCAAGATAAAGGTATGGACGGGTTCCGCGTGGCAGACGGTCATCTCCCCTAAATACAACCAGACCGCCACGCCTACGGGCGCAAAGGAGGGCGAATACTGGTACAATCCCTCGACAAAGGAAATAAAGCGTTACACTGGCTCGGCGTGGGTGGTAGATAACACCGTATGTATGCCTACCACATGGACGCAGAATATGCAGACACAGCTTGAAATAACCGCCGAGGGATTGTCGAGCACCGTCACCAAGGACAATATTATTTCCACCATAAATCAAAGCTCGGAAGCGGTATCAATAAGCGCGTCAAAGATAAACCTTAACGGCGTTGTCACGGCGAACAACAACTTCAAGATAGATACAAACGGCAAGATGACGTGCGTAAACGCCACCATAAGCGGCTCAGTGACCACCGGCAACCTTCAGGCATCAGGCGGTACGATTGCGGGGTTTACAATTAATGGTGATAATTTGGGCGGCAAGAAAGTACAGCTTTATTCGGATACTTATAATGGCTGTATAAAGCTTGGCGAAATTGAAATCTCAGGGAGCTATAATTCAATGGTGTATAATCATCTATTCGTTGACGGAGGTATATCTGCCAATGATATTTCCATGGATAGTGCATTGATAGATGATCGTATATTTATGTATAATCCTCCCGGAGCCGGTGGTAGTTCCAACGTAAGGCTTGTTGAACAGCCAGACGGTAGGTATTCCCTTGGCAAAACTTCTTCTTCCAAACAATATAAAAAAGAGATACACGATATTAGGGAGTATGACAGCGTAAGCGACAGAATAGACCGCGTGAGGGCGGTCACATACACTCCTAAAAGCGGCTTAGACAAAGGCCGCTATTTTTACGGCTTTATCGCCGAGGAGCTTGAAACGGAATTTCCGTGGCTGGTGGATTATCAAACTGACAAAGAAACGCGGGAGGTAATGGCTGAATCGGTGGAATACGACCGCGTACCAGCTATTCTCTGGGCTGACGCACAGGCTACGCATAGCCTGCTTAGACAACTTGACGAAAGGATAAAGAGGTTAGAACAATGACAGACGAACAGAAAGCCGTTATACAAGCGATAATACACACACTTAATACTTCTATACCCGTTGTAGCGAAAGCGGACTTAGACGCGAAATTAGGCTGTATTCTGGCCTTAGAAAAACTTGCGGAGGACGAACAATGCACAGAATAACGGTTGACGGAAAGTATCTTCTCACCACCCCTATACAGTCCCTTGTTATCGAGGGTGAAAGTCTGGCGGATACCGTCACTATCAGCATACCCTTAGATGCCCGTGATGTAGACCTTGCCGCCGCAGGGTTCACCATAAAGGCGTACTGGCCCATGGACGGCACGGAAGCAAGGTATGTGCTGTATAAAGATGTGGGGGAAGAAATAACCCTTACATGGCATATCACGCCGCTGTTTACGGGCAAGCGGGGCATGATGAACCTCACACTTTTAGCCACTCTGGCGAACGATGAGAAGAACATCATAGCCAAGTGGACGGGAACGCGGCCCATTGAGATAATAGCCGACCTTCCCGGCTCCAACCTTCCCACCCCCAGCGTGGCGGAACAGCTTCTTGCCGAGGTGCAGGACTTAGTATCCCAGGCGTTAGGCGCGACAGGCCCCACAGGCCCGCAGGGTGAAATAGGCCCCACAGGCCCCCAAGGCCCGCAGGGTGTACAAGGCCCCGCAGGAATACAAGGCCCCAAGGGCGAACAGGGCGAGGTAGGCCCCAAGGGCGAACAGGGTATACAAGGCTTGCAAGGCCCCCGTGGCGAGCAAGGCCCTATCGGCCCGCAAGGCCCGGAGGGCAAGAAAGGCTTGCAGGGCGACGCTGGCCCCGTCGGCCCCCAAGGCCCCGAAGGTAAGAAGGGCGATAAAGGCGACACGGGAGCCGCAGGAGAAACGGGCCCCGCTGGCCCCAAGGGTGAGCAGGGTATCCAAGGCCCTAAAGGCGACCCCGGAGACAAGGGAGACACGGGCCCCAAGGGCGATACGGGAGCCACAGGAGAACGAGGCCCCGCAGGAGCGCACTTTACGCCCTCTGTGACCGCTGACGGCGATTTATCGTGGAGTAATGACGGCGGGCTGGAAACCCCCGCCACAGTCAATATAAGGGGGCCACAGGGCGAACAGGGTATACAGGGCGAACAGGGTATCCAAGGCCCCGAAGGCCCGCAGGGTGAGCAGGGCATACAGGGTGAGCAGGGCATACAAGGCGAACAGGGCGCGAAAGGCGATACCGGCCCCAAGGGCGACACCGGCCCCTACTTTACCCCCTCGGTATCCGCCGAGGGAGTTATCTCATGGAGCAATAACGGTGGGCTGAACAATCCTCCCGACGCCAACATAAAAGGCCCACAGGGTGAACAAGGTATCCAAGGCCCCGAAGGCCCGCAAGGTGAGCAGGGCATACAGGGCAAGCAGGGCATACAGGGCGAACAAGGCCCGCAGGGTATCCAAGGCCCCAAGGGCGCGGACGGCGCGAAGGGCGACACCGGCCCGTATTTTACCCCCGCCGTCTCTGCTGAGGGCATACTCTCATGGAGCAACAACGGCGGGCTGGATAACCCCGCAAGCGTCAGCATAAAAGGCCCACAGGGGGCAAAGGGCGACACGGGAGCCAAAGGCGACACTGGCGCACAGGGCGAACAGGGCCCCGCTGGCCCCAACGAGATAACCGCCGACACCACGACCAACATTAACGGCCTGCTTAAGGGCGTAGGCGGCAAAGTGACACAGGCCGTAGGTGGCACAGACTACCAGCCTCCCATACCTGCCGGCACCTATGCGGCGCCATCACAGGGAAAGGCGGCAGCCCTTTCGGCATCCGCATGGGCAGG
>OGOZ01000490.1_pt1 | contig 26665 bp, 28 predicted proteins | sample 1552801 | NCBI WGS metagenome assembly OGOZ01 (sample SAMEA2580196, study PRJEB22360) | human gut metagenome | biome: human gut; feature: human-associated habitat; material: faeces | place: Denmark | collected 2008/2010 | reverse complement strand
TAATGTCGAATGTCCCCATATAATAAAAACTGGTTTCTGCATCACTTTTCTTAATAAAAAGATGCCGTCTCTTTGCTTCTACAACATCTTTCATATAACCACTTTCCGGCCCTTTGCCAATCTGAGAATCCCATTTAAAAATCATATTATCAACAAAAATGTCTGCATAATCCGGCTTTCCATCTGCATATAATTTATCTTCATTTTCTGCTCCAACTTTGTGATATGTTACAAAAATGAAAACATCTTCACCAATTCGTTTCATACCGTACATCGTTGATGATAAGTCTTTTTCACAATTCATCAAAAAACTTACATCTCGCCGAGAATATTTTTCATATAAAACAAATTTACTATCCTTTGCATAGCTGTATTTGTTTTTATATCTCTTTAGCCCTACCAAGACAATATCTTTCATCTGTTTACGAAATTCTGCATGACTTAACCGTTGCGTATAACTATACATTCTTTCCAGCATATCGTCTGTATTGGCTTTCACAATTTCAATATTTGCAAATTTCTCATATTCTTCTTTATTGCTTACAAAATGTCCTTCAAGAACATAAATCGCATTATCCCAAGCATTTTCATTTTCAATCAAATATTCCTGTTTCATTTTTTCCACAAATGTTTCTTTGGTGATACTCTCTTTTTCAAATAAATCTTTTAATATTTCCAATTCATAAGGTCTTACACCACTTAATACAGTTTTACAAAGATATTCTAATGTTACCTTCTCCTGTTCAGAAATTACCCCTTTGTAAATTTGAGGTTCTACGATACAAAGAAAATCCTGGTATGTTTTGTATTCTCGTATAAGTACCAGTGGATCAATTTCACCATTTTCATAAAAGTCCAGTAAATATGGAATTCTGCCCAAACGATTTTTCAGCATCATATAATTCTCGCGAATAATAGCTCTTATTCCTCGGATTTTATCAATAGAATGAAATATTCTTTCTTTAGAAATTTCATCAAAATGAATCGTTGAAGATCCTGGTATGATATTATTTCCACTAATCATATATTTTCGGATCGTGTCAGAATTGTAACTTCTGTCTCCATATAATGCAATCGGGATCATAAAGTTATTCCGATAATTTCCGATAAAATCCAAAATCACCACAACAACACATTAGCTTCATCAATTCGGCTGCAAAAAATCAAACCTTTTACACGTTCTCCGCTATGGCCAAAATATTCCGCCTGCTTCATAACATGTTCTACACGTTCATACGATGTCAGATATCTGAAACTTTCCATTTTTTCTGTTGCTGATTTTCCCGCGTCTGAGATAACCTTCAGATCTGTAATCCCAAAATAATGAAATGTACATAACAGATCCTCTTCCATTGCATCCTGTAAACGAATCTCATAGGCAATCTGATGATTAAAGATTTCATAGATATTTCTGCCTTCCAGATTATCGTCCCGTTTATCCGGTGTTGCAGTCATACCTAGCCATAGCTTTGGAGTAAAATATTCCATTACTTTTTTGTAGCTGTTTGCAGAACTGTGATGTGCTTCATCGATCACGATCGCATCAAACGCATTCCTGTCATATTTCTCCAAAACATCTTCTTTGCTCAGTGTCTGGATCGTTGCAAAAATATAATCCGCATTATAATCCTGATGTTTTCCGGTAACCATTCCCATAGAAACACTTTTGTCAAATACTTTTTTATAAGATTCCAACGCCTGCTTTGCGATCTGTCCTCTGTGAACAAGAAACAGCACTCGTTTATATCCAAGTTCTCTCATTGCAAATGCAGACGCATATGTTTTACCGGTTCCTGTTGCAGAAATAAGCAACGCCCGGTCTTCACCGGATGCAATAATCTTTCTCAAATTAGTAATAAATCCAACCTGCATTTTATTGGGTTGTAAGCTGTATTTTTCAATAGATGGAATCTGTTCCTGACGTGCTATTTTCTGTTGCTGTTTAATGATTCTGTAACGTTCTGCATATTCTTCATAAAAATCATCAAACTCCATAGTATATTGGGAATTCCAAAGTTCTTGAAATTCTTCAAGAATTTCCTGTGCCATTTCTCCCTTGTCAGTAGATATGATTCTAATATTCCATTCTCGGTTACTGCCAAGTGCTGCTTTCGTGAAATTAGAACTTCCTATTATGATTCTATAAATTTCTGCATTCTCAAAAATATATCCTTTCGTATGAAAATTGTCATTCGCCGCATGAGAATCATACATTTTAAGCGTAATATTTTTAAAACTCTGCAACTTTTTTAACGCCCAGGGCTGACTAAAATCCTGGTAATTTGTTGTAAGAATCTCCCCTTTAATATTTCTTTTTTCAAGTTCACTTAATGTTTGCAATAAAGGAGTTATACCTCCCATTGTAATAAATGCCACGCTAATTTGAAAATGATCACATGCTAACAATTCATCCTCTATCGATGCCATCACTTTCTTTCCCATTTTATAATTATTTGAAACAAATTGGGGCTTATACGCCAAACTAGAAGGAAAATCCTTATTAATGTAAGCAGTCTGAAAACCATTATGTAGTTCTTTTAATGTATTTTGATCCATTTCTATCCTCTATGTATTACCTGACCAATGTCTATAATATCGAAAAATGATTGTTTATATAAATATATTACTATATTTTCATCTTTTTGTCTGTTGACTTGTCATATTTCCATAGATTTATAACAAAACTTCTGTTCTTTTGATGAACCCTCGGCTCCTCACAGCCCCTCCATATCCAGATCCACGATCAACTGCCCTATGCTCTGTTCTTTGACAAGATAGCACATATATATGGGAAGGTACGTCACATTTCCATCTTTCTCTACATTTCCAATAGAAAAAACATATGCTTTCTCGATATGATAGTCCGAAACATTCATGAAATGATCCAGTGCTTTATGTGTCCTATAGGCTTTCCCTGATTTCACTTCAATCGGAACAACCTTTCCATCCATCTCAATTAAGAAGTCCAGCTCACCTATATTCTTCTTTTTACAAAAATATGGTTCAAACCCATTACACAATAATTGCTGTGCAACGGCATTTTCAAAATGGGCTCCATTATTTACTTCCCCATTTTTATTTATTAATTCTATTTTGGTTGCTGCCGGATACGCACTTGTAAGCAGGCCGATATCACTGGAAAAGAGCCGGAATACATTACTGCTTTTGCTTGCCAAAAGAGGAATTACCGGAGCTTCTACATTATAAACAGGCAATGCAACACCTGCATCCTTTAACCACAAGAAGCTGTTTTCATATCGATCAAATTTGAGTTCTTTGTCCAGCATCGTAAAAACAAACTTTTTATTTTGCTTGTTCAGTTCCGCAGGAATAATATCGTATATGGATATCAGCTTTAATTTCTTATCCTCACTCTCGTATTGGGAAAAATCCTCTTTGTACTGCGTTACGATATCTCTTTGTATCTTATCAACCTCCCGTATATCCTTCGTAGCAATATAGGTCTTTACCGCATCGGGCATTCCACCTACAATCAGATATACAAAGAACAATGCCAGAAGTTTCTGGTGGATAAATTCATCCACTGGCCGGACGGTTTCAAATTTATCCTTCAGCATCTCCAAGGTTGCTTTCGAAACAAGATTTGCTATCATAAATTCCTCAAAGTCCATAGGATACATCCTTAATACCGATAAGTATCCTACCGGAGCTGAAGCAATTCCTTTCAATTCCACTCCCAATAAGGATCCGCTCATGACGTACTTAAAGCTTCCTTCATCAACCAGAAATTTAATTTTGGTTACAATTTCCGGACATTTCTGAATCTCATCAAAGAAAACAATGGTTTCATGAGGTTTGCAATCTTCCGGCATAATCATTCGCAATTTTACCAGAAACTCATCCGCACTCATTTCAGCATCGAGATAATGAACCATATCTGGCTGATCAATAAAATTAATTTCAAACTTTGTATATCCGCTTTTTTTAATTTCATCCCTTATGAGCCAGGTCTTTCCGATCTGTCTTGCCCCGGTGACTAAAAGTGCCTTATTAGAATTTTTGATCCATTCTTCTATTGTTATAGAGTCTTTTCTAAACATTAACCTGTACCTCCAATTTTACAATACAACTTTTGCCCCGTTTTTTCAATTATTATTGTTATATTTTGCCCCGTTTTTTACATTTTTATATGTCGATTCTGCCCCGTTTTCACAAATTAGCATTTTCAACGGTAAATAGCAAATTTAACTTCCGTTTTGCAAAAGGCAACCTCTGTTTGAATTATTTTTGCAGGATGAACTTCGAAATCAGCACCTTGAAAACAAAAAAAGAACCGTCCTCCACAGTCTCCTGCATCAGACGGTCCTGATTCATTCTTTAACTATTCCGAACTATTTTTATTCTTTTCTTTTTCGTAGCTTTTCAGTGCACGAAATTATGCTGTAAAATCCATTTAAAATCACCTTTGCTGACAAGATCTGCATTGATAATTGTACTTACCGCTCATTACATCAGCACACTGCTCCAGATCATAATTGCCGGGATGGAGCACAGGGTTGAAAATACCACAAGCTTTGTTGCAAATTCCGGATCACGGTCATACTTTGCAGCGAGCATACTGGTCGTTGCACCGGCAGGCATTGCTGCAAGAAGCACGCTGACTCCACAGACCAGTCTGCTGACAGGAAGAAGCCGGCATACCAGGTATACCATGATTGGAATGATGACGAGACGGTGGATCGTATAGCGGATCACGGTTTTGTCCAGGATTGTTTTTACATCAATATCGGCGAGGATCATGCCAATCACCATCATCGAAAGTGCTGTGTTGCATCTGCCAAGCGTCTGAACCGGAGTCAGAATCACAGCCGGTAATTTAATCTGTCCAACCATCAGAATAAAACCAATAAAACAGGCAAGTACACATGGATGCGTCACTACCTTTTTCAGGGTTGCCTTCTTATCGGATACCCCGGAGAAAATAGCAATTCCTTCGGACCACATCATGATACGCTGCGGAATCAGATACACACTGGCAAGCATCAGACCGACCGGACCGAATACTCCCTCCGCAACCGGATTCCCAAGGAATCCGGCATTGGAGCAGATAATGGCATATTTCAGACATTTCAGCCGGTTCTCATTTTCTTTATGAAAAAAGAGATTACCATAAAACAATGCTATAAGCTGTATGCCAATAGAAATCACCGCAATCCACGCACAGTCAGAAAGGGTGTCCGTGCTGATTTCTGTCATAAAACTGGTAATGATGTTCGCCGGGAGAATCAGGTTAATGACCAGATCGGTAATCTCCTTTTGTCCCCTGGCTGAAATCAGTTTAATTTTCTTTAGCAAAAATCCTATTGCCATCACCGAAAAGATGGTGACCTGGAGCGTAAGCATTTCTCCCACGGCTTTTATCTCCTGTTTCAGAATGATTATTCATTAATACGATCCGGATTGTAAACGATATTTCCCCTGATCTGTCCATATTCATTCTGGGCACCTTGTTTAAAAGCAAGAAAAGCCTTCCTTCCCATAAACTCATAAGGGATATTATCTGTCTTCCCCTCTTTAATTGCTTCGCAGACTGCAATATTATCCTGAATCATGTTGGTAGACGGTATGCCGCCTGCTTCATGGGATAAAAGCACATCATCATAGCTCCCCTCCACCTTTGCCAACAGGCTTTTCAGGCTATTCTCATATGAGGAAACCCCAAGACTGGTAATGTCAAACAAAAACGTAAACGGATTACAGGAATCTCCCAAAAGAAGCATTCTGTCCTCTTCTATTAAAAATGCCATGGAGCCAGGTGTATGCCCAGGACAGGCATATGCCGTAATATGAAGTCCTCCGAGATCAAAACGCATGCCATCCTGCAGATCCAGAAATGCATCTGTACTATTTTCCGGGAGCAGATCTTCTCTTCTATATTTTCCGGCAAAGGAGGTGGTTTCTACATAGTCAATCCTCCGCTGGATCAGATCATGAGCTGCATAAATCCCACAATCTGCCAAATTCATGTATACCGTGTCAAACTGTACGGCTCCGGGTGCATGGTCGAGATGTCCGTGTGTAAGCAGAACCGTAATCGGCTTGCCGGTAAGTGTTGCCACATAGGCTTTGAGGTCACCTATACCACAGCCGGTGTCAATAAGAACCGACTTATCCATTCCCTCCACAAGATATGCCTGAACATCCCCCGGAAGGTAAATCCTTGTAATATGATTCGTTATTTTCTGTGAACTGAAAAAATCCATAATATTCTTGTCTCCTTCTCAAATAGTCCTTTATTATGCCTTTTTACTCATTACATTATAGTAAATACCGCACCGGATGAAAATATCCGATGCGGTATACACATTAATCAATCCAGATCACTTCATCCAGTTCCTTCACATCTGCAAAAGGCCCCGGAATCGTAGAAACGCCACGATGATTGCCCAGATAATCACTTTGGAATACAATATCGGATCCATCCCGTTCCTCAAACCGCTGTTCGGGTTCAAATGCCTTGCCCAGGACATCGCTGTTGATAATTCCTGTGGTAAATCCGTCCAGATAATCGTACAGATTGGTGGATAGCCTGTACTGTCCATCCTCTTCCAGCAGTTCGATCTGAACATCCGCATCATCTTTCACCAGATTATGCTTTTCCTTCTTCCATGCCTTTGCCCCGGCAAGATAAACATTGCCGTCTGCCCAGACCGGAAGATGGCTGAAGTGTGCCGGTTCGAGCTTGCCCATATCCGGCTTTTCTTCTTCCATGTCAAATTTCGCAATCCATTCTTTATAAGTCGGATATTCGTCCCATACATGCGTACCAACCTGCTGATAGAACGGAGATTCCTTCGGCTCCTCATTCGTAATGGGATGTCCCTGTACAAAAATGTTGTTATAAAAACGATTGTCCCCGTGCAGAATCGTCATCATGCCTGCAACCTCTGTCCTGTGCCGGATATGATAAGGCGTATATCTGCGCTGTTCTCTTCCGTCTACCCAGTTGTCCACACCGGAGCCAACCATGGTAAACGCTCCAAGAATCAGGTTATGTACCATGGCAACACCCTCGGTTGCCACACGAAGTCCATAGCGTGACAGCATAATATTGTTATCGATTAAGGTAGGCCCATGACCGACTTCCACGAAAATGTCCTGACTTTCCATGCCGCCTTCCAGCTTTGTCGAGCCTTCCGGAACATCGTTGTCATGGAGCAGATTCTGGGAAACCCGTGCTCCCTGTGCTTCCCAGTCCAGCCAGATTCCCATTGTACTGTGATGAATATGGTTTCTGCGAATCACAACATCAATTGCCGCATGCAGCTTAATTGCTGAGATCTCCGCGCCACCAAGCTCCATCATGTTATTGATGTGATGGATATGGTTGTCCTCAATGGTCGAAAAAACGCATCCCATTCTTCCCACAATACCGGTCTGCTGACAGTCATGAATGTTACATCTACGAATGATGTGGGAACCGACCTTTTCCTTTAACCACCCATGATACTGACCACGGCATACCGCGTCACGTTCCATCTGGGTCGCACTTTTTATATGCTTACGGGTAAAGTAATGATCATTTTCTGCATCATAATATTTGCCAAGAGAAATTCCACAGCATTTGCTGTTGACGATTTCACAGTCCTCAATGATCCAGCCATAGGCCCAGTGCGGACCCACCATGCCGTCCTGATAAGCTGCCGGCGGTGCCCAGGTCGTAGCTGCTTTTTCAATATAAAAGCCGGACAGGGTGATGAAATCCACGTGCTCTTCACTGGGCATAAAGCACTCCCTGCGGACATTGATCTCAACCTTTTCCTCACGCGGATCCTTTCCCTGGAAGTTCGCATAAATAACAGTTTCATCACGCTCGCACTCCGCATACCACTTGTATCTGGTCCACTCGTGCTCCCAGGATGGTTCATAAACCGGAGCATGATCGCACTCTGTCAGAGTCAGCGCCTCATACATCGCTTTATCATTCAGATAGACGCATCCTGTGTGTCGTTCGTCCTTCGCAAAATACCAGTCCCCATAAACCGGCGTATTGTAAGGATTGTAGTCATTGAATACTCCGTTCGGAATGTGCGTAACCCATATATCCTGGCAGAAATGCTTCCAGTTCTTCACTTCCTCCGCACCACTGATGATTGCTCCAAGCGGCTCCACGGACCGATATACGATCCTGTTTTCTGCCGTTCCGCTATGGATGGGATTCACATACTCCCGGTAAACGCCGGGCAGAACCAGCACTTCATCCCCCGGCATCGCAATCTTCGCCGCATCGTTGATTCTCTTAAACGGCCGCTCCTTTGATCCATCGCCATCACATCTGGCTTTTGCATTAACGTAAATTTGCATTTGGTAACCCTCCTTTTTAATATTACATATAAAATATCTTACCATTACTTTTACAGAAATTGTTGACTATTTTTTTACCTTCAACTTTTATAAATAAATTTATTGTTCTACCACGTCTTCCAGCATCTTCTTCAACGTATCCGCAAACTCTTTGGGATTTTCCTGTGGAACAGTATGTCCCCAGCCTTCGATCAACTGCATTTCCTTCCCTGGTGCTGTAATGGCGTTATAATAATCCTCCGTGTATTTCACCGGCGTAACCCAGTCACATGATCCGGAAATGAATCATAACAGCGCTTTCTCCCATTCCGTTTCCTTGAAACCGGTCAGTATTATATTATGTTTCCATTCACGATAAGCGGACGTTTCACAAGCATGCCATTCGTTGCAAGAAGCTTCAACTGTTCTTCTTCACTCATTGTAGGAAGCTTATCCTTAAGCTGCATTTCTTTATACAACATACCGCTGGTATTAAAAAATTTCTTTAATGGAAGTCCACTCTCTGCATACCATTCCTTCAGTTCTTCATAGGAAGGATTCTCCTCTACAATGTGACGTTCCGTGAATTCCAGATGATTTGCCTCAAGCCATTTCCTGGCTTTCTGACAGGTTGAACATTTCGGATAACATATGAATTGCATGAACTTTGATCTCCTTTATCTTTATCCTATATCATTCTTATGATCAACCTTATTATACTCATATTTTTCTGCTTTCACAACCTTTTCCAACCGATAGTGATGTTCCTCATCGAGCTCCTTTTTTCCATTCTTGTAATCATACCCAAACTTTCTGTAAAATTCCACTGCTGTGATCGATGCAGGTATTTCCACACGACTTGCCCTTACATAAAATTCATCCTGTTCCAGCGTATTTATAATTTTCTCAAAAGATAGTCGACATTCTCCTCAACCGGAGCTGTTCCATCGATGCGGATCACCGGGCACGGTACACGTTCCAGCCACTCGGTGACGAAATTTTCAGGCCTGCTGTTCACTACCGAAAACCATTATTTGATAATTGATTCGTTAAATATCTTGCTTCTGAAGCAATCCAAGACTGTGATTTCCCTTTTCTCTTAAAATTATTAATCTGTTTTTCTACATTGCTTTTGTATATTGAATAACTAATACTCAATAGTTCATCTTTTCCTGCATTATCTTCTATCGATGAACGTGCAACATTTGTTCTTACAATTTTACTGTTATTGATTTAACATCATTTATTTGATTCGCTTTTGTTATAAACCACGTGTTACGATTTTCTATTAATATCTCACTCAAATATCCTCAATCTCCTCACAATCTCCTCCGGCTCCGGAAGCAATGCTTTCATCTCTTCCGGTAACGTATTTCTTAACTGATATGTAGCCACACCAATCGGTGCACTAATATTCTTTAAAGCATATTCTACATAAGTTTTATCCTTGTTCTTGCAAATAATAATACCAATAGATGGATTCTCGTCTGGTAATTTAATCTGTTCATCCAATGCTGTCAGATACAGTTGCATCTTTCCGGTGTATTCTGCTTCAAATTCACCGATTTTCAATTCTATGGCTATCAGACTTCTCAGTCTTCTATGAAATAGCAATAAATCAATATATAAATCTTTGTTCCCCGCCATCAGATGATATTGATTTCCTATGAATGCATAGTCTCCACCCATTTCTATCAAAAATGCTCTTATGTTATTTACCAATTGCATTTCTAATTCGTGTTCAGAGTATTCCGGTGATAATTCCGCAAAATCAAATGTATATTCGTCTTTTACCGCAAGCTTAGCCTGTACCCTTTGCTCAGCCGGAAGTGTTAAATAAAAATTCGTCTGATTCAGTAAATATTTCTCATAGGTCTGTGCCTCAATAAAATTAGTTAAAATACGCTTAGTCCAACCATATCTTTTCGTCATTTGAATGTAAAATTCACGTTGCAAATCATCCTTACATTTTTCCATAATGATGATATTATTGCTCCAGCTAATTTCTCGCACCAGCGGTGCGAGTTTTATTTACGCCATCACATATCCATCCTTAATTTGTAATTGTCTCTAATACCTGCATGAGCGTATCTGCAAAATCTTTCGGACTTTCCTGCGGTACAGTGTGACCCCAGCCGTCAATTAACTGCATCTCTTTTTTCGGTGCTGTAATTGTATGAAAATAATCTTCGGTATATTTTACCGGAGTAATCCAGTCACACGACCCTGAAATAAAGCCTACCGGAATTTGATATTCTGTTCCATACGCATATACATCTTCGGTACTTATATAATCAAAAAGCTGGCTGTTTAACTCTACAAAATCTGAAAGGTTCCCTAACTGCTTTCCAAACCAGAGCACATCATATACTCCCAGATAAGGAGAGGTCAGTGCAGTCATTATATAATTGTTTTCCTTTTCCGGTACATGATAAGGTGACACATAACTTCTTAACGCAAGCATATTTTCTAATGTTGCATCTGCCTGATATTTTTCAAAAGCAGCAATCATGGCAGTTGTATCATCTCCTTTTTCCCTGGCAACAGAAAGAGCATCTTCGTAAGCATAAATATCACTCCCGCCTGCCCCCATTTGTCCGACACCAACATAAGCTGCTACCTTATCCGGATGTTCGATTGCATATTTGCTCCCGACCATAGTGCCATAGGAATGTCCTACCAATATTACATTTTCCTGTTGAAATCTGTCACAAACATAATCGACCAAGGCATCCAAATCTGCCTGTGCCTGCTCAAAAGTTGCCGTATCATTATAAGGATCATTATCTTTATTTTTATAATAGGTTCTTCCGCAGCCTCGCTGATTCCATGCAACTACAGTATAGTCATCCTTAAGATAATTTGAAAATGCATATGTTTCCATTGTATCAGGACTTGCCGGACCTCCATGAATCCAAATAATTACAGGATTACTTACATCTTCTCCTCGAATCAGATAATACTGTTCCTGCCCACATAAATCAATATAGCCTTCTTCCTCAATTCCATTGGAACTATGTATACATCCCCTGATTGCATTATAGTTTCTGGCTCCGATTATTATAGTAATCCCCCCGAAAACAATTACCAGCGCAGCTATAAATACTACGCGAAAAATTCGTGAAAGAATCCCTTTCTTTTTCTCGTCATTAAAAACTTCCTTTTTATGAGACATATGTATACCTATATGACCAATTCCCAAAATAACCGTTGCCAAAAGTAGGAAAAAGTTAGCACCGTAAATCCCTAAAAAGAAAAAAGCTGCAACCGGCAGGCTTGCTCCAGCAACCGGTATTCCAAGAAAAGCCGAATAAAAATCCGTCATTTTCTGTTCACTACGAAAATATCTGATCCAATAACCTTCATAGCAAAGCATCAACAAAACAGCCAGAATCAGCCATATTGTCCAAAGATTCGGTTTCCGCAAATTAAAATCAGAGAAGATCAACACAATACCACAGATAAGTATTTCTCCGATTCTTTCAAACAGTAACAATACCTTATTTTCATTTACAACATACTGCTCATAATCCCTTGGTTTGTACTTTGTCCAAATGATATTGGGAATAAACAACATTAACAGAAATATCAACCCCATATACGAAAATCCAAAATGAATCATTTTTATGCTCCCTATATTTTTTCAAGCCGACAAATTCAATATACACCAATGATTATACCATAACATCAGTTATCCCACATCCATATTTTAAAGAGTGCGGAGCATTACGCTCCGCACTCTTCTCATACATATATCAGTTTCATAAGCTCTAGTTTTATCATCCGTCCGCTATGCTCCCTGCTGCTTGCATAACGGATACCATAATCTATATTAGACTCATATGATTACAAACACACGAAACGCACGCGTGCGTTTATTGTGTGTTTATTTAACCAATTCATAATATGCTGATCGCCCATTTCCAACAAGCTTAATCCGGCCTTTATCAGACATTTTTTTCAATAAACGATAAGCTTGCGGTGGAGTAACATTTAATAACTCTACAACATTATCTCTGGTAATTTTTCCGCCTTGTTTCTGTATTAATTCCATAATCCATGCTTCATATTTCACCGCATCAATTCCCGTCTGTCGAACATATCCCACGATATTATCCTGCTCTTTATACACCTTGGAACTAAGTATATAAAAGCGTGCTTTATTATTACCACTAGCATCAACCAAACCGGCTTCAACTAACTTTTCGACAACTGCTTTAGCACGTATTTCCCCAATATTTGTTACCTCTGCAATTTCAGCTATTGTTAACCTACGCTGGCTTTGCAAGGCTGAGAGAATCAATAAAGAGTTAATCGGCAAGGACCTTCCCAATCGATTCTCTTCATCGGAAATCATTTTTGTAAACGCCAAATCAGGTTCTGCCCTCTGAATAAACAACTTTACATAAGTTGATGTTGTTTCTGAATAGTCTGGTAACGGTCTACCAAATACAATAGAACCCTCAAAAATTCTATCTATTCCTCTGCCTGTTTTTTCAGCAAGACCTATTCTCTTTAATGCATCCGCTAATACCGGATTACGCCCATGAGGCTCTACTGTTAGCAAATTTTTCAAATTTACTCCCTCAATAAATCCTCCCGGGCTACTAATTGTTAATGCAAAAGGCATTTACGGCACCAGACTTTACTCCCGATAACCTAACCACATTGGTTAAGATGTGGTTAGGTTATTTTCTTACGAAAAATATTTCTGATTTTTACTTGATGGCTTTTCCGGTATAGCCATCTTTAACACACCATTTTTCAGCATAGGTGTTAAATACTTTCTTCTAAAACTTGTCCTGCTATCAAAATCAAATTCATCCCTTATTTCTTGGAGCGACTTCGGGTCTTTACAAAAATCAATAATCAGCTTATTCACATCCTGACCATTTTGGTTAGGATGATGGTCAGGATGTTGACCATCATCTCTTAACAACCCCCAATACCTATCACAAGCCTTGCAAAGAACCATAATTCCAGCCTCATTAATCTCGTATTCTGGCAATGGTCCATCATACAACGCACAAGCTTCCCTAATCTTCTCAAATCCTCTTCCCCAAGCTTCAATCATACCGCTTTTGAAAAAGACATTTGCCAATTTCGGATTAAAAGGCTTTGATGAATGTTTCATAAACAATTTGTCAGTAGAATCCAGATTTGGAGGCATCTCACCATCGTTCTAAATATAAATCTTATCCTCATAAACACTAATCTGGATTGGATTATAGCTACTGTAATCCTTATGAACAATGGCATTCAACAAAATCTCACGGAATGCGTCCTTGTGGAACATAAATTGCTCAATTTTCTGGACTCCCTCATAATCAATCAAGGCCTTCATATATTTTGTATAAACTAAATCAACGGTCTTATCTACCTGCTCTATCAAAGGCCCGTGCACCTCATCCTGATACACCAAATCGGAATCCGATTTTCCAAAATATCCGATTTTGATATAAGAACCTGTTACCCACTTCTCTGGATCTTTATAAAATGCAAGCATTGCTGCTCTTATCAAATATCCATCTTCATCAATTAGGTGCAGGTTATCCATCAAGATAGTATCTTCCACACTGACTTCTTCCTTCGTAAGCCTTCCTCTTTTCACTGCCTTATCTTTAAATAACTGTATTGCATCCTGCTTTAAGTCAGATACTGACAGTTTTGGCAGAGGCACACCATCCCATGTTCTTCCCTGCGTTTTTAACAAAGCTCTTTCCAATTCCTTTCCGGTAATCTCACGCATGGTACTTCCGGAACATTAATAATATTTTCCACGAAAACTTATTAAAGATGGGTATTTATCAACAATTATCTGCAGATACTCAAGTTCGCCTTTATATAACAGATTTACATCCGCAATGATTCCCATTGTATCTGTAATCTTATTAGGAATTCGCTCTAATAAATCTTTTGCATTATCAATACCTACAACATTACCATCGTCATCCGTACCTATGTATATTGTTCCACCGTAGGCATTGGCATATCCACAAATCCATTTTAAATACTCATTTTGCCATGATTCCTTCCACTCTATGGATTGATGTTCTTTTTCCTTCATATATTCACCAACTTTCCAAATTACTACTTGTCCACTTCCGTAAAGAAGTATTCCAACGTCTCCACAAACATATTATGCTCAAACAATTCTTTTATTTGTTCCCGATTCATCCATGCAACCTGCGCCACTTCATCTGTTGTGGCATTGCCTAAATCAACCTCTCCATCGTAATCAAACAGCCAAACATCCATAATATCATTAAAAATTTTTCCATCAATGATTTTTCGTGTCTTTGTAAAAAGAACTTGCCCATTTTCCGGCATCAAATCAACTCCAACCTCTTCCTTTGCCTCTCGAATTGCTCCTAATAAACTATCCTCTCCTTTTACAACCGAACCGCCTACACATTCCCACATCAAAGGGTATGTCGGTCTGTTTGCAGATCGCTGCGAGATAAGATACTGTCCCTTAGAATTACGAATCCACACATGCACCACCAGATGGTATCCGTCTATCGGTAACTGTTCTCCTCTGACATGATCTTTTCCCAGAAGCTCTCGGTTTTCATTATACAAATCCCATATTTCTGCATCCGGCACATACTCTACAATATCCCCAAAGTCTGCATGTAATGTTTTGCAGATTTTGCTAAGAATCGTAAGGCTCACCTCTTCATCACGGCGAAGCTTTGTCATTGTGTTAGGAGCGATTTCTGCCTTCTTACGCAAATCTGATTTACTCATTTTTTTATCAACTAATAGTTTCCATAATTTATTGTATGATACTGCCATAACAATGTCTCCATTCACCTCAATAATTATCAATTTCCTACCTGCAATCCATTATCTGTTTCATTAACTCTGAATAGTCTATTAAATTCATTCTACTTTTTATCGTCTGTTGAAATCTACGAGCATCCTTTGAGAAATATGAGTTGGTTACCATTATTCCTGCTGTAACCCTGTCCGCTTCAACAGTTCCATATAGTTGTCTAACAAGTCCAGCATTAACAGGATGCTTAGGTGCTTTCTTTTTACATTCAGCATAAATCACCAAATCGCCTAACATTGAATTATTAAGAACAATCAAATCCTTACCACCATCTCTTGTCTGTTTCGTAAGTTGCACATTATATCCTTTTCTTTCAAATAATTCACAAACCAGTTCCTCAAACTGTCTAGGAGTAATTTCTTGAAGTATTTCTGGTCTTAATGCAACTTTATCCACAAGTGAATGCGTTACTACCTTTATATCATTTTTTAATTCGTCTGGTACTCTAATAATTTTTCGTTCTGGAACAACTATCTCTGGATATTGTAGAGATATCTTGTATTCATCTATTCCTCACTACTTCTTATCCGCACGCTGATTGCCCTTGAATTCCTTCTCCACATAACAATGTTCATGCTTACCAACCAACTTATCACCTTCAAAATCCAATTCAATAATATATGGCATCCAGTCGATAATTCTTAGAAAATCTTCACATCCAAAACTGTTATCATAAAAATTCAATATAGTACTAAGGGCAGTACCATGAGTTCCTAAAACAATATCTTTATCCGTATTATCTGATAAAATCTCGTTCAGCGCCTCTATGTTACGATTTTGAACCATAGCAATGGATTCTCCACCCTCTTCATGATAATCATGGTCAGCCCAGCGTTTCTGGAACATTCCGTGGTTGTTGCCATCAGAACCTTTTTCACGCTCCCTTAATCTCTCATCTGTTATAATTTCTTTTCCGAAAAAAGCTGCCGCATCTGCAATGGTATCCATGCTGCGTTTGTATGGACTACAATAAAACGCATCTATTTTCTTGTCCTTCAAAAATTCTAGTACAATTGCAGAATCTTTCTTGCCTTCTTCCGTCAAAGGTCTTGTTCTGTCTTCTTTCCAATCATGTTCCGGCTGTGCGTGACGCACGAAATACACTCTTGTCATACCGTGTCTCCTATCTCTTCTCAATAATCAAATGATGAAAAAATGCGATGTCTTTATATCCATCCATATCCGATACTCGCATCTCGATTTCCACCATTTTATCCTGCCAGTCAACATCCTTATGTATTTCCTGATTTTGTTGCATATCCCAGAAGGTTCTCATTCCCAGTGTCTTCGTAATTGCAAGTTCCGGACACCATTTTTCAATATCTGCATCCTCATAGTAACGAATTGCTCCGTACTTTGAAGCCATTCCGTCATTACCATCTAACAGACTATGGGCATGTTCAAAATCATTCAAAAGTACAACCATCTGCATAACCCGACCTGCACGATTATGTTTCACAATAGAAATCTTGCCATTAGGTTTTAAAATCCTTGCAAATTCCTTAACAATATCTGGTCTGTCTTCGGCATACTCCAAAACATTGTGGCAGATAATCATATCAAAAGTATCATCATCAAATTTACGTAATTCCTGGGTACTACCGACAATTTGTGTATATTGGTGGTCTGCCCATCTTATCTTTATGCTATCTTCATCCGGTTCAATGGCTGTTACATCATTATGCTCTGCCAAATAATTTGCAGTTACTCCGATACCACTGCCGAAATCAAGTATCTTCTTATTCCGAATATCTCCTAATTGCTTCCACACAATTCGCTTCATGAGACATTCCCATGGTTGTAAATCTGTTACCTTTCTACTCACTGTGCCAACTCCATTTCTACTTGCTTTTTTACAAATCCATATTTTTCATACAATGGCCGCCCCATATCTGTTGCCTCTAAGGCTATCTGCAACACGCCCTGTTCCCTCGCATCATTTACCAGTAAATCCAATGTATGAATTGCAATTCCCTGTCTCCGATATTCCGGTGCTGTATACATATTCATAATATAAGCCTTTTTACCCGTTGAATTGTGATAGGTCGGCATAACCTGATAAAAACTCAATCCACCAGCTCCGATAAACTTTCCGTTATCATACACCAAATATGCAATATGCTCACCGCTTTCCAACGCACGCCTATAATAGGCATATGATTCTTCCTCAACAACAGACATATCCTCATCATCTGACAACTTATTTGCTGCACGAAGGACAATTATTCTTGTTCTTACCAATTCATCTATATCTTCCATTGTTGCTCTTTTACATTCAAATCTTTCTACCATCCTACACCTCTACCAGCAAAGACTCTCCTTTTGAATAATCTCCGCTTGTCCATTGCCATTGTTCAGAAAGTTCTATTTTCCCATTCTCTAGTACAGTTGGCACACTATGGCACTTGCCTGTTTTTATTTGCATATTCTGATTCATGTGGTGATACACAAAATCAAGTTCCCCATTACATAAAACTGTTCCAATCAACGAACCTTTTAATATATCTCCACCGCTATATTCAGCCCACAATAGATTTCCATTCTGATGATATGTAAAGTTGGTCTGTTCACCAACCTCACCATTTTCAGAATTCATTTTTGAAATAAATTTTCTTCCATCATAATTAATAGTTGTCGAGATTTTATGAAGTTCCTTTTCCATAACTTCATACGCAAGTATCACTCCATTTTCTACAGGATAACGCTCATGCATTACAGTCACAAATCCAAGCTTTTCATAAAGGGCTGCCGCCGGAAGTGACGCATCCAGATATGCCTTATCAAATTTTTCGCCAATCTGTTCTTCGATATTTTTCATAATAAATGTGCCATATCCCTTTTTCTGGTGTTCCGGTAGGACATAAACTCTTGTAATGTGATTATCCACAAAACAACCTGTTGCTACGATTGTTCCATACTTTTACTCATTCTTTTGTTCCTCCAATATATTTTACACCATAATCTTACTATCAAAATACTGTTCTTGAAAATAAATCTGCTTCATGATTTCTTCCTTGGTAAAAGTCATCCCTTCCGGTACAACAACCCATTTCTCTTCCACATCATCATTTCTATGTACAACTGCAATAACTGTTCCTGTGAACTTTTCTACTGCCTCATCCACACCTAATATGTAAGCATCCTGTTCTTCTCCATCCGGTGCCATGATGCCTTCCACATACCCATAATTTATCGGATAATACATATCCTCATGTTCTGGGTGGTAACTGCCCAATGGTCTGTCAACTGTTACAGTTACTGTTCTACCAATAACAGAATTCATTTCCTTTTGCACCTTTTTGAAATTTTTTTGCTTTTCTCTCTCCTTCAATCTCGTGGTTCTTATTTCAGTATCTGTAACCAATCTAATTGCTAATGTAAACAAAGGAATCAGCTCATCTCCCCAATCCACCAGTGAACCGGAAATCACTACATTATCATTATCTGAAATATCTTTTTTCATCAGAGCAAGCCGTTCTTCCTTACTTCTTTTCGTAGTATACCGAGGATTGGTTGGAAGCCAGAAATAATCATCGGCATCCATAAATTTATAACCCAATTCTTCACTGATTTTTCTGCCCAATGTAGAAGTTCCCGAACCGGATGCTCCATAAATATGTATTACATTCTTCATTTTCATCACCTATGCTTCTTCCATAATCTGTTTCTGCACCTTTTTACTGAAGCTGTTAAACACCGTTTCATACGCAAGGTCAATCATATTAAGCAGCTCATCATCTGGGAAATCCCCTAGATAAATAGTGTTCCAATATGGTTGCTGTACAGGCGGACAATGATAACCTCTGACCACTTTGCCTGGATACACTATACGATAGAACTGCCCTGCATCTGCTGTACATTTCAGTGTAATTTTGTAATCCTCCGGACATGGATAAATCTGTGCAAATACTTTTCCGTTTAATTTGTAACATATTGGAACATCCCCGAATGGACAATCTTCATATATTTTATGCTTACTCAAGCAATATTTTTTGATATCTTCTACTAACATTTTAGGTACCTTTACCTCTCTACCGACATCACATATATCTGACATGGATTCGCCTCATCCCACAATGTTGGAAACACTTCAAATTCTTTAAATCTCAACCTGATATAAAATCTATTGGTATCATCATAATCCTCATATTTCCCCATTTGTACCGTCTTTACCTGCAAAAAGGAATACCCTTTTTCACGAGCAATGTTCTTTGCCATCATAAACATTCCTCTTCCAATACCCTGCCTGTGATATTCTTTCAAAACTCCCATAACAGCAAGTTCCAAAGTATCTTTTCCAGTCTCCTTCAAGCACAAAAAACCAACAAATTCAGTATCCTTAGCAGCACCAATGCATATCTGTTCGGCACTCTCTTTAATATACTGTTCTCTGCCTTCCTCCATTTCAAACCAATCAGGTAATGCTTCTAATATTTTCCGCACAACAGTTTCTTTCATCTGAGGTTCATATATTTGTTCAAATGTCATTTTCTTCACCTTTCCATATTCAAAACAGTCTATCCGCCAACACAACTGCTCATTCTGCACAACAAATACATATCTTCCATCAACATATTCAAATCCATTTTTGCTATAATATTTAACCAATTCCTTATTTTCTGCAATTAGAATAATATACAGATAATTCTTATATTTTTCTTTAATTCTCTGCAGCAAATTCTTACCAATACCCTGTCCCTGATATTCCGGATTAACACATAAATAGTGAACATACGCCGTTAATTCACTATCATCAATTGCATTAACAAGACCTACCAACTTCTCTCCATCCCAAACTGTAAATACTGTCTCGCTGTTATCTAACGCCTTTTTCAAGCGTTCTGGGTAATTGGCCGATAGCCAGCCAACCGACTGAAATAGCTCCTGTAAGTCATTACTTGTATAATTTTTAGTATCTATATATACAATACTCATTTCTTTTTCTCCATTAACATCTTCAAAATAAACTCCACCTCTTCTAGGATACCACAACACACGTTCTTTTTCAATGAACTTTCGCAATTTCTTGCGATTGTTTCTCAATATATAGCAAATGAATTGTTCATGTCAAAATGATACGGTGTCAAAATGATACCAATACCTTTTCTCTCATCACTATCAAATATTAAACTTCATACTTTTTGCATAATATCAAAAATGCCGCAGAATAAATCTGCGGCATTTCAGACTGTAGACAAAGTTGCTCTGGAATTTACATCCCAGAGCAATTTTTCTTTTATGAAACTAATTTTGTATAAAATTAAATTTCTGAGAGTTTTTTTCCCTTCAACAGTCCCCTTTTTTCCTTAATCTTTGCCAGCTTTTTCAAATTCATACACGCATATGTAAGCCCGACCTTCATTTCCATCCGGGCTTTTCCGTACATCTGTGTATATCGAAAACCATGATTCTCCTTTGCTGTTCCAAAGATTCTCTCTATGGTTTCTTTTCTCTGTGCATATAAATCCTTCATTCCCAACATCTGACGGATATCTTCGCAGATTTCCATGTATGGTTCCCATATATGGCGGGTTACTGTTTTTACATGATCTCTGCTTTCTGTACACTGTGAAAGATACGGGCATTCTGCGCAGGACGCACCGCAGCTTTTATATTCCCGATATCCGTCCTTGTTGGTTGTGCGATATGTCAGTGTCTTATTGTTTGGACGGATATAATAATCATAATACTCATACTTCTTAAAGAATCCATCTTTGGTCATTGGCCTTTTGTAAGGTAAAAGAGGTTTAATGCCATCATCTATCAAAAGTTTTGCAATTGCCGGAGTTTTATATCCTGCATCTGCAACCAGTGTTTCTATACCGATATTCTTGATTTTATCATACAGCCCCTTAAAAGTTCTGCTGTCATGCTGATTTCCAGGATTAATTGTATAACCAAGAATCCAGCCATTTTTATCACAGGCAGTTTCTATTGCGTAGGCAAATACATTCTTGTGTTCCCCTTTGCGGAACCATCCACTTTCAGGATCCGTAGTGCTACACTTTATGGTTTTAATATCTTTTGGAATGTCATCTGTGAATTCTTTGGGATCACCTCCGGATGATGATGTATTGTCGTTATCATCATCGTCCTTGTCATTCTTTTCTTTCAGAGGTCTCTTCCCATGAGCTTCCCTATCCTCGTTGATTTCCTTTTTTAAGAGTTCCTCATAGAACAAAGCCTCTTCGTGAGCAATTCGTTTCTGCATCTTCTTGTTATTTGCTCTTGCCTTTACATGAGTGGCATCTACAAAAACCTCTGTAGGGTCAACCAGCTTAAATTTGTAACACTCCATCAGGATATGGGAAAAAATCTGTTCAAAAAGATCGGTATCCTTAAAGCGTCGTGTATAGTTTTTCCCGAATGTAGAAAAATGTGGCACTTTATCCATCATATCTAAACCAAGAAAACATCGGTAAGCAACATTTACCTCGATTTCTTTACATGTCTGCCGCATACTTTTGATTCCATAAAGATACTGGATAAAAGGAATCTTAATCAGCATTACGGGATCCATACTGGGACGACCATTATCCTGTGAATATTTTTCGACTACAAGGTCATAGATAAATTTCCAGTCGATTGCTTTATCTATAATTCGTAGAAGGTGATCCTGTGGAACCATGTCATCCATGCAAAGAAACTGTACCTGTTCTCTTTTTTTATCTGCATTCTGAGTCATCATAAATAGAAGTACCTACCTTGATTTGATACTTCTATTATACCAGAAAGGTGCCGAAAAATCCGCATAAACACTGGACATTCTGGTACTTAGCAAAGAAAAATCCCGCACAGTAGTGCGAGACTTTGTCTACAGTCTGAAGCGTCCCCCGGACGCTTAACGCCCTGTCATGGGTACTTTCCTTAGATAGTATCCTAACATAAGAACTAATGCTTCTGCAAGGATAAATAAAAATAATTGATTATCTGTTGTTATTTCAACCCTGCCTCCTTAAACTTTTCCAATCTGTAATGATGCTCATTATCCAATTCCTTAACACCATTTTTGTAATCATATCCAAATTTTCTATAAAACTCCGTTGCTGTAATGGATGCCGGTATCTCAATTCTGCTTGCTCTTACATAAAATTCATCCGTTTCTAATGTATTTATGATTTTTCTTCCAACACCCTTTCCATGAAATTCTGGGAGGACAAAAATAGACAAAAGTATACTTTCTGTTTCACTTCCCCAAAAACTTGAGATAGAACCTGTTCCAATTATTTTTCCATCAAATTCAAAGACATACATATGCGCATAACTTGCCACATTCAGAATTTTTTCCACAACGTAAACCTTTGCAAGTTTCTCCATTGCTGATATGCCATAATCTTTACTATTAACCTCTAAGAAATTCCTGACAATAAGATTTCTGACCTCTTGGGCATCCTCTTCCTTAAATCTCCTTACCTCAATATAACTCTTTGTACCAATTATTACATTATCAACACTTTTTTCGGCATGCAACACAAACCTTTGATTAGGATATCCAAATTCTTCAATCAGCTTGCCCTCTTCAAATCCAAATTTCTTATATAATTTTCTAGGTGCAATTCCTTTAACATCATTTTCTCTAAATGTAGACACAGTTATATCTTTATCTCTGTCAAGCTTATCAATTGCTTCTCTTAAAAGAAGCGAAGCAATTCCCCTTTTTCGATAAGCTGGATCAACAGCCAAACAACATATCATATTATACTTCCTTGAATATAAAAGTACGCCAACAATCTCTTGTTCGTTCTTCACGCACAAAGCACGTTTGTCATTCATAAATTTCAGTACTATTATTTTGTGTTCATCTATACTCTGCTCTGTCTCTAATCCTGGAAAATTCCAACTTACTTTTCTCACTAATCGCATCCATGAATCAATATCTGATGTTCTGCCAAATTCTACCTTTATATTTTCTATCATTGACTATCTCCTCAAATCTGCTTTGAAACAAAATGTACAATTTCTTTCCCTGACTCAAGGATATATGGTATCAACTCTAAAGGATATACCTTAGTACCCTTCTTTAAATCTTCTAGTGAAACCCAACAGAAATCCAAATCAATTCTTTCATTATCCAGCTCATCATATCCATGGAACACACCATCTAATGGAATATTATCATCCATCAGATGTACATTATAATATAAACATATCTGATGACAGGGTCTTTTTCCCCATGGAAAATAAATTTCTCCGATTGCTAACAGATTATCTACCTCTATCTTAGCATGAAGCTCTTCTTCAAATTCCCGTTTAAGAGTTTCCATACTTGTCTCCATAGCCGCAACATGTCCGCCAATAATGGCATAGTCATCATTCTTCGGACGTTGTAACAAGATTTTACCATTATGTTTCAATATACCGCCAACTCTGTATGAAAACACAAAATGATCATTCTTAAATAAAATATCCACTTAAAACTCCTTTGCATTTATTTAAACTATTTCAACTCTTCTATCCATTTGCCATTTTCTTCAAAAAAGAAATACTCACTAATATTGTCATTTAAAAATACTTCCAACATCTTATCCATTCCATAAGCAAGTTTTCTCTGCTTCATTTCATCTAATGTCAGCCAGAATACATCCCCTTCTTCAGACGAAGTAACTATTCCTTCAAACTTATCTGTCTTATATAATAACACTATATATCTTGTTTCTTCATCCTTCATCCAGTCTTTTATCCCACAAAGTTTTGGTTCTGAAATTTTCAATCCAGTTTCTTCCCACACTTCGCGTATCACAGCATCTGTAAATGATTCTCCTCTTTCCACATGTCCTCCCGGAAATGTTATTCCAGAGTAATCGTCATCAGTCTTATCTTGGACAAGTACCCTATTTTCACTAAACACCATACACATATTTGTCATTATCACTTTTTCTGTTCTTGCCATACGTAATACCCTTATCCTTCATTTGCTGAATCTATATATATCATTTCAACAATACTGTCTGCATCAATGTCAGATGTAATAATTTTTTCATTAAAAACTGATGAAAAATCCTTTTCTCTCCACCATCTACGCATATCTTCTTCACCAAATTCCTGTTTTTTATCTCGTGTATTATGCCGCCTGACCGTCTCTTCAAATGGTATATCAAAATAGTACGCATATATATCCATTCCATACAATTCATTTGCCGTTTTGAACAAAGGACTATACCACTCATCATACATGATGCCCTCTAAAATAACCACATCACAATGCTCATACCCATATTTCATAAGTTCTATCATAAGTGGTAATGCCTTAGTATCAACGCCATCTTTAACCCACAAGATATTTCTCCTAATCTCATCTTGTGAAATCATCATTGTATTGTATCCAAATTTCTTTTGCAACGCTCTAGCTACTGTTGTTTTTCCACTTCCAGAGTTACCTCTTAATATAATTATCTTTTTCATAATTTCTCCTTAAACTTGCTACTACTCTCTCCACAAATAGAGCCAAACTAGAGCCATCCGATAAAACAAATGCCGGAAACCCGCATAAATACAGGCTTTCGGCATTTCTGTCCGTTATTCGAACTCGGCGTGTCCTTTGTTATTCTTAACTATATTTATTTAAGTTTTATGCAAATACACGCCGCTTTCTACTTCAATTACATCAATTATTCTGGCTTGCTGATTTTCTGTTGCCAAAATGTTGCCACAGATATGATAAAATATTTTCAATCTTTTGTCTATAAATATCCTGAAATTCCCAACAAACCTATGAAAAAACATCATCCAATATCCGACGAATTTTTATCATATGCCTTTTTGTTTTTCTATCTATAGGTTCATCTTCCCCAAAAACCTTTTGAGCACGTTGAACATATGTTATAAAATTTCCCTTAATATGTCCATTTGAATCTTTTAAACGTGCCCCCTTAACAGAATACTTCTCATATAAATTTTTACAACTTATTCTCTTTCCCGAAGAAGTATAGCCCTCATTTTTTACTATAGTTTTAAGTTTTCGATATAATCTATAATAATATTTTGATATAGTTTTATCCCTTATTGTTACTTCTTTACCATCAAATGTAAATCCTAAATAATCGATCTCATTTTTTCCATTTACCATATCATCTAAAAACAACGAGTTACAACTTTTCAATGTTGTATCTTTATATTTATATATTTGCGTTTTATCTGGTTGCAAAATCAAATTTGGAATCAATTTAATTTCACCCATTATATCATTTAATACAATTTTAAAGCTATCTTCCGATATTCTCGGCAAAATAATAATAAAATCGTCACTATAGCGCATATATAAGCCATTAAATTTACCTGCCAACTTATCCATTTTCTCATCTATTGTTGTCATATAAATATTTGCCAAAACCGCACTAATTGCTGAACCTTGTGGTATTCCATAATTCTCTTTATGTCTGATGATAAATTTCTTTTTATGCTTTTTAAACTCTTTCTCAGATAATACTCTACGTTTTGAATTTAAAATTTGTATATCTTCTTCCGTATCTGTTAAGTTGTTTAATTTCAGCAACTCTGTTAATTCCCAAATTGAATATTTTGTTATATTCTTAAAAACCGCATAATAGTCAGGTGGTAATATCTCAACGTCTAAAATATCACATATTTGTTTCTTTAAATAAGCATGGTCTAAGGAGTCAAAAAAATGTGAAAAATCTCCTATAATCACAAAGCTTTCTCTTGTCTCTCTAATACAATCAAAAGCTTTTTTTGCAAAGTGAATATTACTTTTATGCAAATTATCTCTATATGCAACTGCAACCATATCCATATTACGTTCTTCCAAATATTTATTATATTTTTGATTCAAAAGATACCCATAGTATGAATATATATATCTATCAATATGTGCAGAATAACATAAGTGCCTGGACTTTTCTTTAATATAGCCCATACCATCTTTTTTAGTAAATTTGTTAAACTTCTTTTCATAATGAATAAAAGGATAAAAGCCATGTTTCATTATGTTATCTGGATTACTAATATAATTCCATACTTTGTCTAACGAAACTTTTTCGTCAAAATGTGCGTATTTTCTGGCAGTTGCATTTTTAACTTTCCATTCATATAGATCCATGCAGTTTCCCTATTTAGCGAAAGACCCACCAGTATGAGGGATAGCATCTCTTGACTGATAGGTCTTCTTTTAACGTGGTATTCAATTTTGTCTTTCGACAGCTTTGATGTGGTTCCAGCTATCCATTATTCGTTCAATACATATCTATGTTAGAATAGATAAGAAGGAGATGATTCTAATTAACATTCTTATGTGGTTATTCATAAGTTTGCAACCAGAACACCAGTCATATCTGAAAGAGCTCTTTCAGGTATTGACAACAATTCCTTTCCCTTATATCTAATATATAAGGCACTTTAAATATAACTCTTTAATTTCCATATGTCAATATCTACTCGCTTGAGTTTCCGTACTTTTATCCACACTTCTCTGCTTTCACAGGCTCTGCTATAAACAACTTTCAAAAAATACACAAAATATAAGGAATCCTATTCCTTTTTGATGTAAAATTAAGTCACCACAACAAA
>OGOZ01000489.1_pt1 | contig 26672 bp, 29 predicted proteins | sample 1552801 | NCBI WGS metagenome assembly OGOZ01 (sample SAMEA2580196, study PRJEB22360) | human gut metagenome | biome: human gut; feature: human-associated habitat; material: faeces | place: Denmark | collected 2008/2010 | reverse complement strand
CGGCTGAGCTAATGGATCGTCTGCAACCGCTCGAATAGAATACCACATCGGTAAGCCGATGTCAAGTCTTTTCCGAAAAAATAATCGGGAATTCGGGCGGCTGTATAAATCAGATCAATAAAAGCGGAAATCCGCAATGACCTTTCCGAGCACGGTGACTTCCCTGCTGTATATCGGCTGCATCGTGCGGTTGGCGGGCTGCAGACGTATCCTGCCGTTATCACGATAAAAGCGCTTTACGGTGGCTTCGTTATCGATCATCGCGACGATTATATCGCCATCCTCCGCAAACCTGCGGCTTTCAACGATAACGATATCTCCGTCGAATATTCCGGCTTCTATCATGCTTTCGCCGATAACACGCAGCGCGAACAGGTTTGACTTTCCTCGTGCCATGGAAGCCGGGAAATCCACATATCCGTCGTAATTTTCAATGGCGAGAATCGGTATACCCGCAGCAACGCGACCGAGTATCGGGATCTTTTTCATCTTTTCGGGTTCCATGCCGGCACCGGATTCAATTGAAAGCGCCCGGCTTTTGCCGGAGGATTTTTTGATATAGCCTTTTGTTTCAAGGCGCCTGAGATAATCGTGTACCGATGAGGTCGATTTGATCCCGAGAGCGGAACAAATATCCCTGACAGTGGGCGCATAGCCGTTTTTTTCGAGGCAATCGCTTATATATTCGAATATAAGCCGTTCCTTTTGGCTGAGTTCGGTCATTCTTCCGCTCCTTCCCTGCCGGCGTTTGCCGCAAGCTCGAACAGCTCCCGTGCGCGATCGCCCCTGCCGGCAAGATACAGATACCCGAAAAGGCATTCAAGCCCTGTCGCGCGCCTGTATTCGACCGCAAGAGCACTTCGCGAATGGTGCGTGTTTTTTGTGTTTCTGCCGGTTTTGTAAAACCACATTTCGGTTTCGTCAAGCGAATCGAGTATAATCCCGACGATACGGCTTTGCGAAACGGCGGTGACATAAATCTTTGCAAGCTCGTTAAGCTTTGCAACGGTGGTGTTCCCGTCCGCAACAAGCTTTTCCCGCGCGAGAAGCTCGAAAAACGAATCGCCGAGATAAGCAAGTACCAGCGGATTGTAATTGCGCTTTATGAATTCTAAGCTCTTTTCCATTTGACGCCCTGAGGAGTGTCTTCGAGAATTATCCCCTGCTCCTTCAATTCGTTGCGTATCGCGTCGGCGCGGGCATAATCCTTGTTCTTCTTCGCTTCGGTGCGTTCGGCGATCAGCTTTTCGATCTCCGATACGTCGCCGCTTTCCTCTTCCCTGCCGAAACCGAGAAGCTCGCACAGAGAGACATAGTTTTCCTCGACAAAATCAAGGTATTCGCTGCTCGCTCCGGTGGAAATGACGGTATTGATATCGCGTGTCATCTCGAAGAGAAAGCCGATTGCATCGGCGGTGTTGAGGTCATCCTCCATCGCTTCGATAAAATCGTTTTTCTTGCCCTTTATAAATTCCATGCTTGCCGTTTCCGCTTCGGACAAGCCGGAACGAGCGTTTTTCCTTGCGAAATCGACCCCGCCGATGCAGTTTGAAAGCCTTTCGACCGCCGCGGCGGATTGCGTAAGCGTGTCGGCGGTATAGTTGATCGGGGTTCTGTAATGGGCGGAAAGCAGGAAGAATCTTACTGCTTTATATCCGTATTTCGCAGCGGCGTCACGCACAAGGAAAAAATTCCCGGCGGATTTGCTCATCTTTTTATTATCCACGTTGATGTGGCCGTTGTGGCACCAAAACCGTGCAAGTGTGCAGCCTGTCGCGCATTCGCTCTGGGCGATTTCATTTTCATGGTGGGGGAATATAAGGTCCACCCCGCCGCCGTGGATATCTATATCCGTGCCGAGGTACTTGTTTACCATTGCGGAGCATTCGATATGCCAGCCGGGCCTTCCTTCGCCCCAGGGAGAATTCCAGGATATCTCGTCCGGCTCCTTTTTGCCCTTCCACAGCGCGAAATCGTAAGGATGGTGCTTTGCATCGCTGATATCAATGCGCGCGCCGGATTCAAGCTCGTCCATGTTGTGGTGCGAAAGCTTTCCGTATGCGTTGTCACTCTGAGAATCAAAGTACACATCGTTGCCGGAAACATACGCGTGCCCGTTTTCGATAAGCTTTTCGACAATTTCAATGATCTTGTCGATATTCTGTGTGGCGCGGGGGTGGTATGTTGCATCGTGAACTCCGAGTCCGCGGGCATCAACAAAGTATTCCTTGATATATTTATCGGCTATTTCCGGCACGGAAGTGCCGTTTTCACGTGCGGCGCGGATAAGCTTGTCATCCACATCGGTGAAGTTCTGGACATATGTCACTTTGTTGCCGCGGTATTCGAGATACCTGCGCATCATATCGAAAACCACGAAGCACCTTGCGTTTCCGATATGAAAGTAATTATATACGGTAGGACCGCAGACATACATCCGCACCTGCCCGTCGCGGACGATGAGTTCTTCCTTGCTTCGGGTGAGAGTATTGAACAGCTTCATAAACGATTCCTCTTATTTGTTTGTATCGATATATTTCCAGTAGGTTCTGATATAATTCACGCCGGAAAGGACAGTGAATATAAGCATCAGTGCGGTGGAAACGAGTGTAAGAAATCCCTTGCAAAACGGGAACAGCACCGGTTCGAGCATGACAAAACACAGGCAAAAGATCTGCGTGTTTGTTTTGATCTTGCCGAGATAGCTTGCGGCGATCACTGCTCCCGCGCTTTTCGCAACGACAAGGCGCATTGAAGTAACGGCAAGCTCCCTGAAAACAACGACAATCGCCGCCCAGAAAAACGTTTGGCGGATAATGTCGGCGGAAACGACGGTTTCCATGCCGGATGCGGCATAATCGAAAATGTACCCGGAATAACACACCGCAAACATTGCTCCGAGAATAAGAAATTTATCCGCAAGCGGATCCATGAATTTGCCGAAATCGGTTATAAGGTTGCGCGAACGGGCAATGTGACCGTCCAGAAAATCCGTTACCGAGGCGAGTATAAACAGCACCGCTGCGATAATACGGCTGGTATTCGGATCGCCGCAGACATCATAAGCGAGGAAAAACACAAAAAACGGGATAATGCAGATGCGCCCGACTGTCAGTTTATTCGGTAGATTCATACGGATCCCTCCGCGAGCTTGCCGACAAGATCGTAGTCGATGACTTCGGTCACCGCGACCTTTACGAATTCGCCCTCTCTGATGCGCTTCGGCGAGGAGAAATAGATCTTTCCGTCGATATCGGGCGCATCGGCATACGACCTGCCGTAAAAGGATTCGGATACCTCGTCATAGCCCTCGCAAAGCACTTCGAGCTCGCTTCCGACAAATCGCGCATTGAAGTCGTTATGTATGCGGTTCTGATCGCTCATTATCGCTTCCATGCGCTTCTTTTTGACCGATTCGGGAACCTGGTTCGGCATATCGTAGGCGGGTGTCCCCTCCTCGCGTGAATATTCGAAAACACCGAGGCGTTCGAATTTCGTTTCCTTTATGAAATCGCGCAGCTCCTTGTACTGCTTTTCGGTTTCCCCGGGGAAGCCGACGATGACTGTCGTTCTGATAACAATTCCCGGAATCTCGCGGCGGAGCTTATCGATAATGCTTTTTATCCCCGCGGATGTGTCGCGGCGATTCATTGCCGAGAGAATATCATCATTTATATGCTGTATCGGCATATCGATATATTTGAGAAGCTTGTCGTTCGTCTTGAATTCCTCGATCAGCCCGTCGGTTATCCTGTCGGGATAGCAGTAGAGGACTCTTATCCATTTGATTTCGTCAATCTTGGAAATCTCTTCTATAAGGCTGTCGAGAGCATATGTGCCGTAAATATCCTCGCCGTAGCGTGTTGTGTCCTGTGCGACCAGGCAGACCTCGCGGACACCGATAGAGGCAAGATCCTTGACCTCGTCCACGATTTCGGTCATGTTTCTGCTCCTGAAACGGCCGCGGATGGAAGGAATGACACAGTAGGAGCAGAAATTATCACAGCCTTCCGCGATCTGCACATAGGCAAAATATTCGGGAGTGGTAACGACACGTTCGCCGCCGAGTGCGACTTTGTCAATATCGCCGAAGCTGCTGAATGTTCCGCCCTTGTAAGCGACCTCGACCGCTTCGCAGATATCATCGAGCGACCCGGTGCCGAGTATGCAGTTCACCTCCGGCATTTCCTTGAATATTTCCTCGCGGTATCTTTGCGGCAAGCACCCCGTTACGACGATGCCTTTAAGCGAGCGGTTCTTTTTGAGCCAGGCTATGTCAAGTATATTTTCTATAGCTTCGTTTTTTGCGCTTTCGATAAATGCGCAGGTATTTATAACGATAACATCGGCTTCGATATCCTCTGCGACAAGCTCCATTCCGTGATCTACGAGCTTTGCAAGCATTACCTCGGTATTCAGAAGGTTTTTCGGGCATCCGAGCGAAACAAATCCAACCTTAATTGCCATTCAATATGACTCACTTTCAAAATTTCTCAGCACCTCCGCGACTTCTTCGGAGGGGAACCCCGCCCGTATCGCGCCCGAATATACCCTGTTGCGGTACTTTCTGTCGGAAATAAGAGCGGTATTGTATTTTTTATTTATAAACTCGATTATCCGTTCCTTCTGCGGTTCGTTTTCATAAGGGGAAATCGCATCCTCTATGTCGTTCTTCCCGAACCCGCGGCGGTAAAGCTCGTTCCTGATGCGGCCGACACCCATGTTTTTGAAAACGTAAAAGGTTTCGGCGTACCTTTTTGCAAGCTCGGAATCATTGACATACCCGCGCTTCGCAACAAGCTCTGCGATATCACCGGAAAGCTCCGGCGGAAATTTTCTTTTGAGCTTATCGCAAAGCTGCTTTTGCGAAAGATCGCCGTAGGAGAGATAGTCGAATGCCTTCTTGATACATTTAAGGCGTTCCTCGCATTCCGTAAGCCTTTCGTAAAGCGCTTCATCGACTTCATCGCCTTCTGCGATCCCGAGTGTTTCGAAATCGTGAAGCGTTATGAGAAACGAACTTCCGGGCAGAGAGACGGTGACTTCCTTTGATTCGCCGGAACGGATAATACAGGAGATCTTCATCGCCTTTTATTCCGCATCTTCATCGAAAAGGCTGTCTGCGCTCACCGCATCTTCGTGCACGGGGGCATTGCCGCCGTTTGCAACAGCCATTATCTTTTCGCAGATTTCCTCTGCAAGAGGCTTGTCCTCCTCGAGAAGCATACGGACCTTATCCTTGCCCTGACCGAGCTTTTCGCCGTTGTAGGAAAGCCAGGATCCGCTCTTGTCGATAACTCCGTTGGCGATACCGAGCTCTATGATTTCGCTTTCCTTGGAAATGCCCTTGCCGTATATGATATCGAATTCGGCGGTGCGGAAGGGCGGAGCGACCTTGTTTTTGACGACCTTGCACTTGACATGGTTGCCTATAACGTCGCTGCCGTTTTTGAGCTGTTCGGATTTACGCACGTCGAGCCTGACAGAGGCATAGAATTTCAGCGCCCTGCCGCCGGTCGTTACTTCGGGGTTGCCGTAGACAATGCCGACCTTTTCGCGGAGCTGGTTTATGAATATGACAATGCAGTTTGATTTTGCTATCGCGCCGGAAAGCTTGCGGAGCGCCTGCGACATAAGCCTTGCATGAAGTCCGACATGGGAATCGCCCATATCGCCGTCGATCTCGCTCTTCGGTACGAGCGCCGCGACAGAGTCCACGACAACGACTTCCACCGCGCCGGAGCGCACAAGTGCTTCGGTGATTTCGAGCGCCTGTTCGCCGTCGTCGGGCTGAGAAACAAGAAGCGAATCGGTATCCACGCCCAGCGCGTGGGCATAGACCGGATCGAGTGCGTGTTCGGCATCTATAAACGCCGCTTCGCCGCCGGATTTCTGTACCTCTGCCACGATATGAAGCGCAAGTGTCGTTTTGCCGGAAGATTCCGGGCCGAAGATTTCGATTATTCTGCCGCGCGGTACACCGCCGATACCGAGCGCGATATCGAGCGAAAGAGAGCCGGTCGGCACACTTTTTATCTCCATCCTTGAATTTTCGCCGAGACGCATTATCGAGCCCTTGCCGCATTTCTTTTCGATCTGGGCAAGAGCGGTTTCGAGCGCGAGCTGCTTACTGTCCTTCGTTGCCATGATATGTTCCTCCGTACGAACTTATGTTCTTTTTGAGTATACCATATCGTTTCAGCCGTGTCAATCTTTTTGTTCCGTGCGGCGCGGGATTTCGCGCGGTTTTGACGATTTTTTTCATTTTGCACGAAAAAGTAATTGCATTTTGTACAATTAGCCAGTATACAAAAGCCGGATTTTACTATAAAATGTATACGCAAATTTTTGCATGAAAGCAGAGGAGTATTTGAAAATGGCGCAAAATCCCATTCACGGCAGGATGGGGCTGATCGTTATGCAGAGCTGCAAGCAGCTCGGTGCAGAGGTAGATCAGTTCATCCGCCAGCTTCGTAACGAAGAAAACAGTGAAAGCTATATCATCCCGATCGAGGAAGTCCGCTTCAACAACGGCGAAGGCAAAGTAAAGATCTGCGATTCGGTTCGCGGTAAGGATATTTATATCCTCAGCGACGTCGGCAATTACAATTGCACCTATAACCTTTTCGGCTATGAAAACCGCATGGGCCCCGACGAACACTTCCGTGATATAGAGCGTGTTCTTTCGGCTATCGGCGGTAAAGCAAACAGAGTAACCGTCATGATGCCCTTGCTTTATTCTTCCCGCCAGCACAAGAGAAAGGGCCGTGAATCGCTCGACTGCGCGCAATCGCTCGAACAGCTTCAGAATCTCGGCGTTGACTGCATACTCACCTTCGATGCGCACGATTCCACTATATACAACGCTATTCCGAGTACTTCATTCGAAAACATCTTCCCCACCTATTCAATGCTCAAACGCTTTATCCAGAACGAAGGCGATGACATTTTCAAGGACAACATGACGGTTATCAGTCCCGATACCGGCGCCATGGACCGCGCGCTGTATTATGCCAACGTTTTGGGGCTCGATGTCGGTATGTTCTATAAAAGAAGGGATCACACCCGCATTGTCAACGGCAAAAACCCGATCGTGCAGCATGAATATATCGGCGGCCCGCTCGACGGCAAGCGTGTTCTTATCATAGACGATATGATAGCCTCCGGCGGCTCGGTCATCGAGGTCATAAACGAGGTGCAGAAGCAGAATGTCACCGCCGTTTATGCCGCAACTACGTTCGCCTTCTTTACTGAAGGGCTCGAAAAGTTCGACAAGCTTTATGAAGAAGGAAAGCTTACCAAGCTGTATTCCACCAACCTGACATATGTATCCCCAGACTTGCTCGCAAGGCCGTGGTTCGAGCTTGTCGATATGTCGAAATTTATCGCAAAAATGCTTTCCACGCTCAATTTCGACGAATCCATTTCTCCGCTGCTCGATTGCACCGCACGCATCCGCAGGCTTTTGAAGCGCTACAACCAGCTTAAAGACCCCAACTGAGGGCAAAAAAACCATTGACAACGCCGCACCGGCGTGTTATAATCAAAAAGAATGAAAACTTACAGTTTTCTCCTTACCGCGGCCACGAACCGCGGTCAAAGTCCAGAAGGAGGTGTAAAATGATGGAGCAGAAAAACAAGTACGAAACTATTTTCGTTGTCAACACCGCCCTCGGCGAAGAAGCCGTTAAGGGCATTGTGGGCAAGTTTGTTTCTCTCATTGAATCCAACGCTACCGTTGAAACTCTCAATGAGTGGGGCAACAGAAAATTCGCGTACCCCATCGAAGATCTTACCGAAGGTTATTATGTTCTCGTCAAATTTGCGTCGGAACCCGAATTCCCCGCCGAACTTGACAGAATCTATAACATCACCGACGGCATTCTTCGTTCGCTCATCGTAAGATGCGAAGAGTAAAGCGTACCACCATTCATAAGTGAGGTAAAAATCATGGCGTTCAACAGAGTAATACTTGTCGGGAACCTTGTCAGAGATCCCGAGCTCAAAACCACTCCGAACGGTGTTTCGGTAACCCGCTTCAGCATTGCCGTGAACCGCAGATTCACCCGCCAGGGCGAACAGCCGCAGACCGATTTCTTCGATGTCGTATGCTGGCGTCAGACGGCTGAATTTGTTTCCCGTTTCTTCACCAAAGGCCGGCCGATACTTGTTTCCGGTCAGCTTCAGAACAGAAACTGGACGGACAACAACAATGTAAAGCATTATGCCACCGAAATCGTAGCGGACGAAGTGACCTTTGTGGACCGCAAGGCGGACGGCTCTGCCGCTCCCGCGCCGGCGCAGAACGCTGTACCCACTTACAGCACCCCAACGGCAGATTCCGGGTTCGAGGATCTTTCCGCGGACGATGAACTGCCCTTCTGATTATTTTTAAGGAGGAAAAAAGATGGATAACGAACAGGTCGTTGTTACCGAAGAGGTTACCGCCGCTCCCGCCGAACAGCAGAGCGAAACCAGGGAAACCAGAGAGCCGCGTGAACGCGATGCAAAGGCTCCCTTCCGTAACAAGAGAAGAAAAAAAGTCTGCGCTTTCTGCGCCGATAAAATCGATTATATTGATTACAAAGACACCGCTCGCATAAGAAAGAACCTTTCCGAGCGTGCTAAGATTCTTCCCCGCAGAGTGACCGGCACCTGTGCCCGCCACCAGAGACAGCTTACCATAGCCGTCAAGAGGGCAAGACACCTCGCACTTATTCCGTACATTACCGACTGAGTCGGGTGTATTCACGGGCAGACGGTAAATCGTCTGCCCATTTTTTTTGGAGGTGAGCATCCGTTTTGTTCCAAAGGATTGCCGACATACTTGCCGCGGAGAGCATAACTCGTTTCGGCATGACAGGCATTGAAAATTGCGATATCATCAACGAAAGACTTCTTCCCGAATATGCCGAAAGCGTTGTGATGATGTCTATTCCCTACCGCACTTCAAAGGAAAAGGGAACGGACGGTTTTTCGGAATACTGCCGCATTTATGATTACCACGGCTTTTATCGCGGGCTGTTCGAGCGTGTTCTCCCGAAGATACGCGCGCTCGGCTGCCGCTGCGACGGCTTTTCCGACCATTCACCGATCAACGAAAAGCTGGCGGCTGCCAAATGCGGCATAGGCGTTGTCGGGCGCAATTCCCTGCTTATCGACAAGGTATACGGAAGCTTTATTTTTCTCGGCACGATAGTCACGGATATTCCATGCCATACTCCGCCGCATGAAATAGAATTCTGCAATAACTGCGGGCTTTGCGCACGCGCCTGCCCGAACGGTGCAGTGCTTTCACACGGTATCGATGTCGAACGCTGCCTTTCCGGCATTTCGCAAAAGAAGCACCGCACGGATGAAGAAAATGCTTTGCTGAAAAAGAACGGCATTGCTTGGGGGTGCGATATCTGCCAGGAAGTCTGCCCGTATAACCGGGCGGCACGGCTTTCGGAAATACCGTATTTTGTAAACACGCGACTTGATCATATAACCAAAGAATTCGTACAGGATCTTACAAAAGAAGAATTTGCACGGTACGCATTTGCGTATAAAGGCAAAAAGCTCGTGCTCGACAATATTGATTTATTGCTGCAGCCGTGATAGAATTATACAGTAACAAAAAAGCCAAGGAGCACGAAATGAACGTAAACGAACAGATAAAGCAGATCGCCGAACGGATAAAGTATCTTCGCGAAGCCATAGATGTACCCGCACAGGATATTGCCGAAAAAGCCGGTATATCCGAAGACGAATATCTTTCTTACGAAAACGGTGAAAAGGATATTCCCGTAAGCATCATTTATGAAGTCTCTTCCGCTTTGGGTGTCGACCCGACAGAGATAATAACCGGCGAAGCCCCCCGTATGGCGGATTACTGCATCACACGCGCCGGCAAGGGCGTTAAGGTCGAACGTTTTGAGGGATATTCCTTCGAATCGCTCGCATTCAACTTCATCGGGCGCGAAAAGGAACCTATGATAGTTACCATTTCCCCATCGGAAAAACACGCGCCGCTCGTTTCGCATTCCGGTCAGGAATTCAATTATGTACTCGAGGGAAAGATAGGCGTCACTATCGGTGAACGCGATCATATTCTTTCCGCCGGTGATTCGATATACTTCAATCCCTCCATACCGCACGGGCAATATGCCATCGGCGGGAGTGCGAAGTTTATCACCATAATCGATAAAGAATAGTATATAATGGCCGAATTCAGAAAGAAAAAGCAATACGGTCAGAATTTTCTGACAAACGTCGCCATACCGAAGCGCATCGTTGCCGAAAGCGGAATCACGGATGCCGACGGAGTCATAGAGATCGGTCCGGGGCTCGGCATACTCACGCGGGAGCTGTGTGCCGCCGCAAAGCGTGTGGTTTCGGTGGAGATAGACAACGAGCTTGCGGAAATATTGCCCGAAAAGCTTTCCGATTGCAAGAATTTTTCGCTTATAAACGCCGATATACTGCAAACGGATATCAACGCGCTTATACACGATGAATTTCCCGGGATGCGCGTTTGTGTCTGTGCCAATCTTCCCTACTATATCACTTCCGATATCATTATGAAGCTGTTAGAGGGTGAATACGGCTTCGGCACCATCACCGTCATGGTTCAAAAGGAGGTCGCGGAGCGTTTCTGTTCGCTTCCCGGCACCGAAGGTTACGGCGCGATAACTGCTTCCATAAATTATTACGCAAAGGTCAAGCGGCTGTTTACGGTGAAGGCGGGATCTTTCGACCCGCGCCCGAAGGTAGACAGCGCCGTGATCCGCTTCGATCCGTACACAACACCGCCGGTGTCATTCCGTGATAAAAAGACCTTTTTCGCGGTCATTCGCGCGGCGTTTATTCAGCGGCGCAAAACACTTGCGAATTCGCTTTGCGCCTGCTTTCCCCAGCTCGATAAGGAATCCGCCTGCGCCGTGCTGCAATCCTGCGGATTATCGCCTGCGGTGCGCGGCGAACAGCTCGGGATTGCGGATTATGCCCGCATTGCGGATCATATATTTGATATTAAATAGAAAATACGGGGGCTGCCGAAGCAACCTCCGTATTTTTTTCGTTGTTGATGCTCAGGTTCGTTCCAAGGGAACTATCGCGCGTTTTTTACGCCGTATCGCGAATCCGACCGCGAACGCCGTTATGGCGGCAATGATAATACCGCATATTACAAATATTGTGGTGCTTACCGGGCTTTCGACTTTAAGCTCCTCCCAAAGGTCGTTCATCATCTGCAGTCCGTCATCATCGAGATTGCGGTAGGCGGATATGTAATACCCGTCGGCGATGCCGTTGTAAAGAATATCATATGCGTTATCCTTGATTTCGGAAAGGTACTCACGGTATTCTTCGCTTTCGACGACAAGGCTGTTCGGCGAGGCATAATATGTGTATTCGGCATTTGCCACGGCAGGTTCTTCGGAAAGCATAAAGTTTATGTATTCCTCTGCAAGCGCCGGGTTTTTGCTGTTGTATGGGACGCAGAACGCATCAATATAATAATTCGTTCCTTCGGAGGGATAAAAGAATTCAAGATCTTCGTTGTCCTCGTACATGGTAAGATAATCGCCGGCATAATATGCCGCAATGGCAGCGGAGCCGCTTTCCATTTTGTTGTATATCTCATCCATGACATAGCCCTGGACAATGCTCTTCTGCCGTTTGAGGAGCTCCAGTGCCGCTTCCCAGTTGGCGCGGGTCGTGTCGTTCACATCTAAGCCGAGCTTGTACAGCGCCGTGCCGAAAGCATCGCGGGAATTGTTGAACTGCAGAATATCGCCCTTGTATGCCGATTCGGGATTGAACATCAGGTCCCAGCTTCCGATATCCGGGTCGTCCTCCGAAACGATAGCGGTATTGTAAATAATACCGACCATTCCGTAGGAATAGGGTATGGAATACTCGTTTGTCGGATCGTATTCCAGATTGCGGAATTCATCCTCGATATATTCGGAATTCGGAATATTATCGAAGTTGAGCTTGCGCAAAAGCCCTTCTTTTATCATACGCTCGATCATATAATCCGAAGGTATTATAACATCGTATGCAACCGCTCCGGAGGATACCTTCGCATACATATCCTCGTTGGAGGAATATGTCGAATAGTTTACCCTGATCTTGTGACCGTATTTGGAAGCAAGGTTTTCATTGAAATACTTTTCGAATTCGGCATTGGAATCAAGCGAATCCTCGCTCCCGTCCGAAATGTATTCGCCCCAGTTATACACATACAGGGTTACCGTATCACTGCTTACGGGAAGGATATCGTCGACATCGGTGTCGACTTCCCCGCCGCAGGAATAAAGGCAAAAGCAGAGTGCCAGCGACAAAAGCAAAGCAATGATCCTGTAATTCATTTTGCCACCGCCTTTTTCTTTTTACGGTTGGGGCCGATAAAGTTGATTATCATCAAAAGCGCAAGTATCACTATAATGATTATCGTACACAACGCATACATACTGAATTTGACATCGTGCGCCGTTTGATTATAGATATACAGCGGCAATGTCATGAAGTCGGGCGAGGAAACAAAGTGTGAAATAACGAAATCATCCAGCGAAAGCGTGAACCCGAGGATCAGACCCGAAACTATACCCGGCATGACGGCGGGCACCTCGATGCGGAAAAATGTCCTGACGGGGGTGCAGCCGAGATCCATTGCCGCTTCACAAAGCGTTCTGTCGAGAGTCTGGAACTTCGGAAGCACCGAAAGTATGACATATGGCAGATTGAACGTTGTGTGCGCGATAAGCATTGTGACGAAGCCGAGCTGGCCTATCCCGGCTATACGAATGCTTGCTACAAAGAGCAGCATCATGGAAACACCGGTAACGATATCCGGGTTCATCATGGGTACATTGGTAACGGAGCGGATGATTCCGCGGATATAGCGCCCGCGCATACGATCAATCCCGAGCGCGGCGAGCGTGCCGATGATCGTCGCCAAAACGGAGGACAATACCGCAAGCAGCAACGAATTGCGGAGCGCGCCGAAGGCGACCGAATCCTGCATAAGCTCCTGATACCATTTCACCGAAAAACCGGTGAAATCCGAAAGGCTTCCCGATTCGTTGAAGGAAAACAGCACAAGTACTATTATCGGAGCATAAAGCAGTATGAAAATGATTGCGATATAAAATCTGGAAAGGAACTTCATACGATCATTCCTCCCTCTTCCGCATCATCCGAGAAGCGGTTCATAACGGTAAGCGAGATGAGTATAAGTATCATCATCACGAGCGATATTGCGGCGCCGACATGGTATGTCGAGCTGTTCTGGAACTGGCGTTCTATGGTATCGCCAATAAGATCGAGCTTGCCCCCGCCCAATTTCTGCGAAATGTAGAATGTTGATATGGAGGGAACGAATACCATGGTTATGCCGGAAACGACACCTGAAACGGTGAGCGGCATTATAACACGGGTGATAACCCTGAAATTGCTGCATCCGAGATCCATTGCCGCTTCGCAAAGCGAACGGTCGATCTTGGTCATGGAGGTGAATATGGGCAAAACCATATAGGGCAGGAAATCGTATATCATGCCGAGTATAACAGCGGCATCCGTTCCGATAAACGTGAGCTTTTCAAAGCCGAGGCTCTGCAAAAACGTGCTCACGATCCCGCCGTTATCCAAAAGCGCCATGAGAGAATATGTCCTTATAAGCAGGCTCACCCACATAGGGAGCATGATAAGCAGCATAAGCGCCATTTGCGTTTTCGGTTTTGTTTTGGACATGAAATACGCAAGCGGATAACCGATAAGCAGGCAAACGACAGTGGCGATAAGCGAAAAGCTTATCGACATGAGAAAGGTTTCGCCGTAAAACGAAAGCGATGCGATATTATCGAGCGTAAAGCTCCCGTTTTTGTCGGTGAAAGCATAGTACACGACAAAAAGCAGCGGTGCGGCGATGAACAGTATCACCCAAACGGTGTGCGGCACGATCGCCATTCTTTCCCAAAAGCCGGGGCGGTTGTTTTTCTTCATTCCTCCGCCTCCGATTCGGGTTCTTCGTTGTCCATTTCGTCCGAGAAGGTGGAATAATCCCCGTAAAGATCGGAATACTTGGATTTTTTCATGACATGGATCGCATCCGGCTCGACAACAAGCCCGACTTCCGTGCCTACCTTAACCTCATCCGTCGCCTGAACCATCCATTTGAATCCACAGACGTCGATTATCATTTCGTAATAATCGCCTTTGAAGGTAATGGAGGTGACAAGTCCGGAAAGCATGCCCTTTTCGAGCGGAACGATATCCACATCCTCCGGACGTATAACGACATCGACCGGTTCGGAGGGGGCAAAGCCCTTGTCGAGGCAGACAAAATCCCTGCCGTCGAGGCGAACGGAAAAATCGGCGTTCATTATGCCGTCGATAATGTTGGATTCACCGATAAAATCGGCTACAAAAGCATTTTCCGGTTCGTTGTAAATATCGACCGGAGAACCGATCTGCTGGATGCGCCCTTCGTTCATGACAACTACGGTATCGGACATGGAGAGGGCTTCCTCCTGATCGTGCGTTACAAAGATAAAGGTTATCCCGAGCTGGCGCTGTATGCGTTTGAGTTCGTTCTGCATATCCTTGCGCAGCTTTGCATCGAGTGCCGCGAGCGGTTCATCGAGCAAAAGTACCTTGGGGCGGTTGACTATTGCCCTCGCGATGGCGACACGCTGCTGCTGACCGCCGCTGAGTGAATTTATATCACGCTTTTCGAACCCGCGAAGGTTGACAAGCCCGAGCATTTCATCCACCGTACGGCGTATCTCCTGTTCCGGCTTTTTCTGAACACGCAGCCCGAAGGCAACGTTTTCATAAACGTTAAGGTGCGGGAAAAGCGCATATTTCTGGAAAATCGTGTTGATCTGTCTTTGATACGGAGGAACGTCATTGATACGTTTGCCGTCAAAAATAACATCGCCGCTGTCGGGTGTAACAAACCCGCCCAGGATACGCAGTGTCGTGGTCTTGCCGCATCCGGAAGGCCCCAAAAGCGTGATGAATTCCTTTTCCTTTATATCAAGGCAAAGGTCATTAAGAATCTGATCGTCGTCAAACCTGACGGAAATGTTTTGAAGACGTACAAGTACGTTTTGTTCGGTCTTGTTCAATTCTTATCTCCGTTATCATAAAATAGTATGATGTCATAATACAGAGAAAGCCCCGATTTGTCAAGGGTTTTCGCCATATTTCATCATTTTACACATCAAGGGAGCCCTGCGCGGTGAAGCGTTTTATTTATTTATTTATAAAGAGCATTCTTATCGGTATCGGCACTGTCATTCCGGGTGTCAGCGGCGGCACGTTAGCCGTTGCCGCCGGCGAATTCGAAAGCATCCTGCGTGCTGTCAACAACCTGTTTTCCGCGCCAAAGGAGAGCTTCGGATACCTGTGCGTTTTTATTCCGGGTGCAGCGCTCGGGTGTGTATGCGCCGTTTATCCGGCAAGAGCGTTTATTGCGGCTGCTCCGTCGGCTGCAAATATATGCTTTTTTGCCGTTTCGCTTTTGTGTACCGCGCTTTTTGTATATAAAAGCATCGGGCTCGCGGTAAAGCCGTTGCTTCTGCTTGCCGGTATCGCTACCGCTTCGCTGTTCCTTGCGGCAAGGTATTTGTGCGGTATTTCCGCGGAAATCACTTCCCCGATCCTGATTTTTGCCGTAGGTGTCGTTCTGGCGGCGGCGCTCGTGCTCCCGGCTGTTTCGTTTTCATATACGCTTCTTTTCTTCGGGCTGTACGAAAAATCGCTTTCCATGATTTCCGCGCCCGAAACCGGATTCATACTTCCGCTTGCCGCGGGCATAATCGCCGGCACACTTGCTTTTTCGAAGCTGCTTGAAGGGCTCATATCGCGTGACCGCCGCGGAACATATTCCTATGTCCTCGGTTTTGTGCTTGCCTCCTGCGCCGATATATTCCTGTAAAGCCTCCAATGTTAACATTCAATTAACCATTTTCGCCTGCTGCGGTGTTATATTGGTTATATATCTGTTCGGGAGTGTAATTATGATCTCAAACAACCTTCTGGATGCGCTCGAATCGGCAGGCTTTACTTATACCGAAAACGCCGAAACCGGCAAATCCCATGCATATGCCATATATGGCGGGTATCTTACCACCGTATATGAAGCATCCGGCAAAATCAATGTGTTCTTCAACTTCAGGTTTTCCGAAAATCCGGAAAACGCCGTCGGCAAGTATGCCTTTTCGGAATCCTTTTCCGAAATAGCCGATCGTTTTTCGCTTCCCGAATATTCGGTCGAGGATGACGGTCTTCGTATTTCCTTCAAGGGCTCCGATACCGATTTTCTCCGCCTGCTCGATTCCTGTATTGCGATGCTTTCCGAATCCGGCATCCGTGGGAGCGAATACTGTTCGGTGTGCGGCAACAAGTTCGGCATCAGAAAACCGAAGAAGGTCACGAACGGCTTCGAAAATACCCTGATGTGCGAACATTGCGCTATCGAAGCGCTCGAAGAACACAACAAGGAGCAAGACGCCCCTGCCGCTGCTTCCTCCGGTTCCGCGGCCAAGGGTATCATCGGTTCGGTGTTGTTTTCGCTTATCGGGCTGTTTGTGTACATTGCGCTTTATTACTGGGTCTCGCCCGCTTTTTCCAACGTGAACCTGAATGAGATTCGCTATATCTTCTGTGCGGCCGGTTTTCTTGTTTCGTTTCTTGCTTATATCGGTTACCGTATGTTCTCCAAAAAAGTCTCGCTTGCCGCATATATTACCATCCCTGTTGTATCCGTCATTGTTACGGCAGTCGGTCAATATCTGGGCGTGGTGCTCGAATATGTCGTGAAAAACGGTTTCAATCTCGGCGCGCTCAAAGAAAAGGCGTTCTGGCTGGTTCATCTCCGCAATACGGTTCCGGATGATGTTGCGGATAAATTCACCAGCCCTTCCGATGTTTTTTACAAGCTTCTTATCATCAGTCTTATGTTTGCCTGTGTGGGCGCGGCGATATTCCTGCTTTCCCTGCGCGATTCCGCAAAAACCAAAAAGGAACCGCTCGTTATCGAAACAATTACCGTAAAATAACAAAAACGGCGGTCACCACCGCCGTTTTTAAGTAGTATTTAAGTATCGGATACATAATCGTATATGAGGAGGTGCGGCAATAATGAACATACTCGTGGTGGACGACGAACGCCGCCTGGCGGACAGCATTAAAGAGATCTTCGAATCACAAAAATATACCTGCGATGCGGTATATGACGGGGCGGACGGGCTTTCCTATGCAGAATCCGGCATATACGATGTTATTCTGCTGGATCTGATGCTGCCGAAGCTGAACGGATTTGAAATACTCAAAAAGCTGCGCGGAGAAAAGATTAAAACACCCATTCTGCTGCTCACCGCGCGCGATGAGGTGAGCGACAAGGTAAAAGGGCTTGACTGCGGTGCCGACGATTACCTTACAAAGCCTTTTTCAAAGGATGAATTGCTTGCCAGGGTGCGTGCGCTTTCGCGCCGCACCGGCGATGTCATTATTGATCAGCTCACCTTCGGGGATCTTCTGCTTGACCTGAACGCATATACCCTTTCCTGCAATGGCAAATCCATACACATCGGCTATAAGGAATTCGAAATACTTAAGCTGTTCATGTCCAACCCGAACCAGGTCTTTTCGAAGGACGACATCATTACAAAGGTCTGGGGCTATCTTTCCGAAGCCGAGGATAACAACGTGGAGGTATATATTTCCTTTCTGCGTAAAAAGCTTCAATTTCTCAAATCCGAGGTCGCTATCGCAACGGTGCGGAAGATCGGGTATCATTTGATCGTACAGGGGTGATATCGCTTGATAAAACGCTTACGTCTGAAATTCATTGCCACGAACATTCTGCTTGTAACGCTTGTAATGCTGGCGGCATTCAGCTTTATTTTCGTTTATACGAAAAACGACCTTGCCGCCAAGAGCAGCACGGCGCTCCACGATATTGCCGACCGCAACTACGGCGGTCTGGAATATCTCTTCGAATCGGACAAGCAGCGCCAGGAACGATATCCCTACCTTTCCACATATGTAATAGAGTATAATAAGGCAAGAAACGTATGCTATATCGACGGGTTCGGCGATGCCGACAACCTGACGGACGAAAAGAAGGACTATGTAAAGCTGCTTATACGCGCAGTGGACGAAGGCGGTTCGAACGAAGGCGTTCTCAAAGCATACAATCTGCGTTATTATTATGTGGATACCGATTACGGCAGGCGGATCGTACTGCTTGATCGCAGCTACGAGGACGACAGTCTTGCAAGGCTCAGCGAAACCTTTTTCGTTGTCGGCGGGATCACTCTTTTGGGGCTGACGGCGATAAGTGTATTCATATCCGGCACCGCCGTAAAACCCGTTCAGAGGTCGATAGACATACAGCACAAGCTGGTGTCCGATATCTCGCACGAACTGAAAACACCGATCACGGTCATTTCCACAAACACCGATATCGTTCTTTCCAACCCCGATTCAACGGTATCGCAGCAGAAGAAATGGCTGACGTATATCAAGGACGAAACGGCAAGAATGTCCGAGCTGATCACAACGATGCTTTACCTTGCGCGCAGTGACGAGGATGAAAACGCCAAGGTCGCAACGGAAAAAGCCGATCTTTCCGCCTGTGCGTTCGAAGCCGCTCTGCCTTTCGAAAGCATATGCTTTGAAAACGGAAAGACTTACGATATAGACATAGAACCCGATGTGTATATAAAGTGCAATGTCGCCATGATAAAGCAGCTTATCGGGATATTGTTGGACAATGCAGTGAAGTACTCCAACGAAGGCGGGAGGATCAGCCTGAAGGTATATTCCTCCGATGAAAAAGCCTGTATTTCGGTATTCAATACCGGCGAACCGGTTCCGAAGGAAAGTCTGCCGCATCTGTTTGAACGCTTTTACCGTGTGGACACCTCACGCTCGCGCGAACGCTGGGGGAACGGTTTGGGGCTTTCCATCGCAAAGCGTATCATCGAAACGAACGAAGGCAGGATATCGGTTTCCAGCGGTGCCGAAACCGGAACCGTTTTTACCTGCACCTTCAAAAAGCTCAAGGAGAATAAAAAGGCCTTGAAGTTCCGCAATTGAATAAATGCCTCCGGTATGGGAAGACTTTCAATGTATTCTCATTTCGGAGGCTTTTATGTTCAATAAGGTTGAAATATGCGGAGTTAATACTTCCAGGCTGAAGGTTCTTTCGGAGGATGAAAAAATGCGTCTGATAACGCTCGCGAAAAAGGGCGATATGAACGCACGCGATGAGCTTATAAAGGGCAATCTGCGCCTTGTGCTCAGCGTTATACAATCCTTCCGCAGCCGGTGTGACAACCCGGACGATCTCTTTCAGGTCGGCTGTATCGGGCTGATAAAAGCGATCGATAATTTTGACGAATCACAGGGAGTGCGCTTTTCGACATACGCCTGCCCCATGATTATCGGCGAGCTGAGAAGGCATCTGCGCGATTACAACAGCGTCCGCGTGCCGCGCTCGCTGCGCGATATAGCATATAAAGCATTGCGTGCAAAGGAAGCGTTGAACGCAAAACTGACACACGAGCCGAGTATTGAAGAAATAGCCAAGGAAGCCGGCGAGGATGCGAAAAAGATATCGCAGGCACTGGATGCCATATTGGAGCCGATATCGCTTTTCGAGCCGGTATACAGCGACGGCGGAGATCCGCTTTATGTTCTCGATCAGGTGCGCGATACGAATTCCGACGATGAGATATGGCTTGACAACATCGCTATCGGAAACGCAATATCCCAATTGGGAGAGCGCGAAAGGCAGATAGTTCTGATGCGCTTTTACCGCGGGAAGACCCAAACAGAGGTTTCTAAGGAAATAGGTATTTCGCAGGCGCAGGTGAGCCGCCTTGAAAAAAACGCCCTGGAAAAGATGAGAAAGCATATGAGCTGAATTTCCGTATTGACATTTCCCCCGCCGAAATGTAAAATAGCGTTAGTGGGAGGGAATAATATTGGATTTCAAGGCTTTTCTCAAAAAAAAGAATATATGCATTTCCTGGAGGAATTATTTTGTAACGGCAATGGGTGCCATGGCGCAGGGCTTGTTTGCCTCGCTGCTGATAGGCACTATACTTTCGACACTCGGTAAATGGACAGGCGCTTCGTTCCTCGCGACGATAGCATCCTATGCGCAGAACGGCTATGTCGTGGGAGCGGCTATCGGAGTTGCCGTTGCGGCCGCGTTGAAGGCAGACGGGCTTGTTCTGCTCTCCGCGACGGTCGTGGGCGCCATGGGCTATATGCTCGGCACGGATGAATATACCGCCGGCCCGGCGGGTGCCTTTGCCGCCGTTCTTATAGCCTGCGAGATCGGCAAGCTTGTCAGCAAGGAAACAAAGGTCGATATACTTGTCACTCCGATCGTGACAATACTTACCGGGTTCGGTATAGCAAAGCTGCTCTGCCCGCCGATCGCATATGCAATGTATTATCTCGGCGAATTCATCAACAGCGCGACAGTTCTCCACCCGTTTTACATGGGCATAATCATTTCGGTTGTTGTGGGCATAGTGCTTACACTGCCGATAAGCTCTGCAGCCGTCTGCGCTATGATCGGCATTTCGGGTATTGCCGGCGGTGCCGCCACGGTCGGCTGCTGCTGCCAGATGGTCGGCTTTGCCGTTATGAGCTTCCGCGAAAACCGTTGGGGCGGTATTGTTGCGCAGGGGCTGGGCACTTCAATGCTTCAAATGGGAAATATCATCCGCAAGCCGGTTATATGGCTCCCTACGATAATATCCTCCGCGCTGCTCGGCCCGCTTTCTACGATGGTATTCCATATGGAAAACAACGGTGTCGCCGCCGGCATGGGTACCTGCGGGCTCGTGGGGCCCCTCGGGGTGCTCACCGCAATGTCCGAACACGATGCAATGTTCTGGACGGGGCTTGTGCTGCTCTGCCTGGTTCTTCCTGCTGTCATCACGCTTGCAATAAGCGAGCTTATGCGCAAGCTCGGCTGGATAAAGCTTGGCGACTTAAAACTCGATCTCTGATATTCGCGCATTAAAAACAGGAGCCGCTTAGGCATTACTTCTTTTTTCCACACGGAACATTATACAATATTTTCCGGCAAACTGCAAGAATAAAACAGAATATATTCAAAAATTATTGTAGAATTAAGGAATTGCAATGGAGAGCCGAACGTGTTACAGTTAAGTCACCACAAAAAAACAATACGGGGGCTCTCCATTGCCGCGATCCGTGTGACGCTTCTATTGTAATCCCAAGGGAGCTCTGACTGATATTTCAAATCAATACTTGACATGTATTTTGATTCATGATAAAATACCAATGTGAAATCACATACAAAAGGAGGTGGACAAAATGACCGAACCGATCATGATAAAATCAATTGCCATTTTGTCCGCGGACTGATATATACCGTTACTCTACGACTGAAATGCTCTTGATTTTATCAGGAGCATTTTATTTTTGAAAAGAGGTAACGACAATGAAAGAAATCATCACAATTCGGGTAAGTAAATTTTTAAGCGATGAACTTGCAAAAAAAGTCGCGCAAATGCGCTGGGGAACCTCCGCGCCGCAATATGTAAACTGCGTGCGTCAGGCTGTTTTCGATGAGCTTGCGGACGGAAACGATTGCTTTGAGGTGGTCGCCGCAACCTCGAACGGCGAAGTGGTCGGCAGTCTGCACTGCGTCCGCAACGAAGCCGATTTTTCGCTCTGGTATTACGGCGATCTTTTTGTAATGCCGGAGTACAGGAGAATAGGAATAGCAAGACAGATGACCGACACGGCGATAAGAAGTCTTTCCGAAATGGGCGCGGCTGTTCTTCGCTGCTATGTCGATCCGGACAATATGCCGAGCCGAAATTTACAGTGCTCCGTCGGATTTGAGGAAAAGCCTTTTGAAGCATTCAACAGTTTTGATAACGACGGGGAAATCATGTATGAAATCAGAATTCCGGATTGCCTTTGTGTGATTCCCGCAACGGTAAATGAGGCGTGTTTTGTAAGGATAATGTTTGCCCAGAACAAAAATGAACTGAAAACCGAAAATATCAGCTTCAGTGAATGGAAAGAATTGCTTTCCGCCGATAGTCCCGATGAAAAGCATTTTCTGATATGCAAAGGAGCCGTGCCTGCCGGATATATGCGTTTTAGCATGGCATCGGGTGAAAGAGAAGCGCGCATATCCATGCTTTTTGCTTCAAAAGATTTTCAGCGATGCGGCGTAGGAACGTTTGCTTTGCATTTTGCGGAGCAATATGCCAAAGAAAACGGATTTGATTTTATCGCGGCTTCGGTGGATAAAGACAATACGGCAGCCGAAAAGTGCTTCCTGAAATGCGGATATACGGCATCGGAGCAAAATTCGGTAACGGAATTTCGCAAAGCACTGTAATTTTTCTTCTGCTCAGATGCTTGACTCTGTTCAGAAGCACATACGAAAAAAGTTCCCGAAGGAGCCGCTTTCGGGCGGCTCCTTAATTATGCCTGGTTTCATTCTGCTTCCGGATATTCGTTGCAAAGCAGGTAGATCGGGGATTCATCCTCTTCTATCGCCGGAAATCTCCCCTGCGCTTCATAAAAGCGATTGTCGGTATTATCGTCATTGACCATGGAAACTTCGCCGATAAGTACCTTGCCGTGCCCTTTTTCCGCCCAAAAGGCATGATACTGCCGTTGCGGGAGAGTAATGCTTTCGCCGGGGGCAAGGCGCAGTTTTGTACCCGCGGGGACGGTTGCGGTGTGCCCGTCAAGGTGAACGGTAACATCCGTATCGGCGAGGCGATCATCATCGGTGGCATTGTATACCTCCACGATAAGGTTTCCGCCGCCGCGATTTATGATATCTTCCATTTTGTTGTGGTGGAAATGCATGGGTGAATACTGATCCTCGTCGGATATCAAAAGCTTTTCCGCATAGGGTTTGCCCTGCTTATCGGCGATATTGCCGTTGCGTATGGTAAAAAGGAAAAGGCCGATATTGCGGAAATCGCCGTGCCCGTAATCAGTAACATCCCATCCAAGCATATTTTTGCGGATTTCATCATATTCGTGCCCCTTTTTGCTCCATTCCTCCGGGGTAAAGTAAGCAAAGGGCGGGAGGTTGAAATTCATCCTTTTTATAAAGTCGATATTTTCGCGTATGATCGCATTGATTTCGGAACGTTTCATATATGCCACCTCTGATGAATGTATGCCTTATTATAACTCCGCGAAAATCGGTTGTCAATAAGAGCGAAAAAACTACCCGCGCGGGCGCAAAATTGACTTTTTGCTATTTACAATTCCGAAAGTTGTGATAATATATATCGTGTGAGAAAAAGTGTATGCACGAAAGGAATTACATATGGTAAGCGATTTCAGATTTATACCGGTGGTCGTTATCAAGGATATCGGCGAAACCGAAAAAACGCTCGGCGCCCTTTGTGCCGGCGGGCTTCGCTGTGCGGAAATCACATTCCGTACCGAATGCGCCGCAAGCGCCATAAAGCTCGGCAAAGAGCTTTTCCCCGAAATGTGTATCGGTGCGGGCACCGTCATCAACGCAGAGCAGTGCCGCAAAGCGCTTGAAAGCGGCGCGGAATTTATTGTTTCCCCCGGTCTTTCCGTGGGTGTCGCCAATGTCTGTGCGGAAGCGGGCGTTCCCTACTTCCCCGGCTGTGTTACCCCGACGGAGATCATGCAGGCGCTCGACCTGGGGATAACCACGGTAAAGTTCTTCCCTGCCGGGATATACGGCGGTATAAAGGCATTAAAGGCGCTTTCCGCGCCGTTTCCGCAGGTACGCTTTATTCCGACGGGCGGTGTCGATATGAGCAATATCGACGAATTTCTTGCGTTTGACCGTGTGCGTGCTATCGGCGGCTCATTTATAATGAAGGGGGATATAGAGTCCAACACAAGGGCTCTTGTGGAAAAGATCAATGGCAAATAAAATTGTTACCTTCGGCGAGCTCATGCTTCGCCTTGCTCCGAACGGATACCTGCGATTCGTTCAGTCCGACGAACTGGAGGCGACCTTCGGCGGTGCCGAAGGAAATGTCGCTGTCAGCCTTGCGAATTTCGGCGAACACGCTGTGTTTGTAACAAAGCTTCCCGCTCACGAGATCGGTCAGATGGCGGTTAATTCGCTCCGCAAATTCGGTGTCGATACATCGGAAATTGTTCGCGGTGGAAGCAGAGTCGGTATTTATTATTGTGAAAAGGGTGCATCGCAGCGCCCGAGCAAGGTCATTTATGACCGCGCGGGTTCGGCTTTTGCCCTTTCCTCCCCCGCGGATTACGATTGGGCAAACATTTTCAAGGGTGCAAGATGGTTCCATGTTACAGGCATAACTCCCGCTTTGGGGCAGAATGTTGCCGAAATCACCATTGCAGCCTTCAAAGCAGCCAAGGAAGCGGGGCTTACGGTATCGACCGACCTTAACTACCGCAAAAAGCTCTGGACGCGCGAGGAAGCCGGCAAGGTAATGTCGGAGGTCTGCAAATATGTGGATTACTGCATTGCCAATGAGGAAGATGCAAAGGATGTTTTCGGCATTTCGGCGGAAAACACGGACATTGACAGCGGCAAGCTCGACCGCGAGGGCTATATCGAAGTCGCAAAGAAACTCACGGAACGCTTCGGCTTCAAGGGTGTGGCAATAACCCTGCGTGAAAGTATCAGCGCGAACGACAACAACTGGAGCGCCATGCTTTACAGCGGCGGCGAAGCCTTCTTCTCGCGCAGGTATTCGATGCATATCGTGGATCGTGTCGGCGGCGGCGACAGCTTCGGCGCCGGGCTCATCTATTCGCTTGCAAACGGTGCTTCGGCACAGCAGGCGATCGAATTTGCGGTTGCCGCATCCTGCCTGAAACATTCCGTGGAGGGCGATTACAACATGGTTTCGGTCGATGAAGTCAACGCGCTCGCAAAGGGTTCCGGCTCCGGCAGAGTGCAGCGCTGAACCGTATTACGCATATCACATAAAAAAGAACCGGCAGAAGCCCGAAAAGCTTCTGCCGGTTTATTCTTTTTGCGCGGTTATTTGACCTCGTGGATGTTCACGCGGTATTTGATCCGGGAAGCATCTGCAAGAGCTTCCGTGACCGCTTCGGCTTTGTCGCGGTTTTCGAAGAATTTAAGCGCGACTTTGTCGAAGAGCGCATAGGAAAGAACATCTTCCTCCTGGTGCGCTTTATCGCCGAGCTGAGCGCGAAGCGTTTCAAGCTCGGGCTTGAGCAGGTCGGCGGGACGGCAGGTAATCTGCTTTTCATCGCCGATAATCTTCTTGACAAATTCCGGCTTGATAGGAACGGGAGTTTTGCCGTAATCGCCTCTGACAAGCCCCTTGAATTCCTTCGTGACGGTCTTGTAGCGTTCGCCCATAAGGACATTGTACACAGCCTGAGTGCCGACTATCTGGGAAGTCGGGGTGACAAGCGGAGGATATCCGGCATCCTCTCTCACGCGGGGAACTTCTTCGAGAACAGCCTGAAGCTTATCGCTCTGATTTGCCTGCTTGAGCTGGGACATGAGGTTGGAAAGCATTCCGCCGGGAACCTGATAAAGCAGCGAATTGACATTGACTTTAAGCACCTTCGGGTCGAGCTGACCGGAAGCAATGTACTTTTCGCGCAGAGTATTGAAGTACTTTGCAATGACATCGAGCTTTTCGAGATCGAGCCCGGTATCGTACGGTGTGCCCTGAAGTGTCGCAACGATAGGCTCGGTGGCGGGCTGGGAAGTACCCATCGCCATCGGCGAGATCGCCGTATCCACGATATCGACCCCCGCTTCGACAGCTTTGAGCACCGTCATGGAAGCAAGACCGCTGGTGTAGTGGGTGTGGAGCTGAACCGGAAGCTTGCAGACGGCTTTGATCGCGGTGACGAGGTCAAAGGCATCATAGGGCTTGAGCAGACCTGCCATGTCCTTGATGCAAATGCTGTCTGCGCCCATTTCTTCGAGCTCTTTTGCGTAATTTGCAAAGTATTCGTTAGAGAACACGGGCCCGGTCGTATAGGAGATAGCAGCCTGAACGTGGCCGCCTTCCTTCTTTGTCGCCTTGATGGCGGTCTGAAGGTTGCGCGGATCGTTGAGCGCATCGAAAATACGAATAATATCGATACCGTTGGCAATGCACTTCTGAACGAAGTATTCGACAACGTCATCTGCATAATGGCGGTAGCCGAGGATATTCTGACCTCTGAACAGCATCTGAAGCTTTGTGTTCTTCACATTTTCGCGGATAACACGAAGCCTGTGCCACGGATCCTCGTTAAGGAAGCGGAGGCAGGAATCAAAGGTTGCGCCGCCCCATGCTTCGAGGGAATAGTAACCGACTTCATCCAGCGTTTTGAGTATTGGAAGCATTTCGTCGGTTGTCATGCGGGTAGCTATCAGCGACTGATGCGAGTCGCGAAGTACCGTTTCTGTAATTTTAAGCGGTTTCATCTTTTACCTCCCGTTTTATTTGAACAAAGTCAGGAACACGCCCGCGGCAACGGCAGAACCGATAACGCCGGCCACGTTGGGGCCCATGGCGTGCATCAGCAGGAAGTTGGAGGGGTTCTCGCTCTGGCCGACCTTCTGGGAAACACGAGCGGCCATAGGCACAGCGGAAACGCCGGCAGAACCAATCAGGGGGTTCACCTGACCGCCGGTCAGCTTGTACATGACCTTG
>OGOZ01000482.1_pt1 | contig 27066 bp, 26 predicted proteins | sample 1552801 | NCBI WGS metagenome assembly OGOZ01 (sample SAMEA2580196, study PRJEB22360) | human gut metagenome | biome: human gut; feature: human-associated habitat; material: faeces | place: Denmark | collected 2008/2010 | reverse complement strand
GCCTATGCAAAAAGTATGGGAATGACGATTGTGGTGACGGATCATCATGAGGTCCCGTATACGGAAATTGGCGCGGGACGAAGATATATTCTGCCGGAGGCAGATGCGGTTGTGGATCCGAAGCAGGAGGACTGTCCGTATCCTTACAAGCAGATCTGTGGGGCAGTGGTTGCTTATAAGCTGATCCAGTATCTGCTCCGCGAGGCACAGAATTCCGGCTGGATCGGACAGGACGGTGAACCGGTGAGCAAAGAAGCTTCGCAGGAGCTGCTACAGGAGCTTTTAAGCTTCACGGCACTTGCAACGGTCTGTGATGTCATGGAATTAAGGGACGAAAACCGGATTCTGGTACGTGAGGGCTTAAAAGAAATGACGAAGACCACGAATTACGGTCTGAAAGCGCTTTTGCAGGTAAATGACCTGTATGGAAAGCCGCTTTCGCCGTATCATGCGGGCTTCGTGATCGGACCGTGCCTGAATGCCACGGGACGTCTGGACACTGCGAAGCGGGCACTGGAGCTTTTTGATGCGCCAACACTTCAGGAAGCGGCAATGATTGCGGCAGACCTAAAGAGCATGAATGAAAGCCGCAAGCAGATGACCGAGGACGGTGTAAAGCTCGCCACGCAGCAGGTGGAACAGGAGCTTTCCGGGGATGATATTCTTGTCGTGTATCTGCCGGACTGCCATGAATCACTGGCGGGAATTATTGCCGGACGGATCCGTGAGAAATATCATAAGCCGGCATTCGTGCTGACGAGTGCCGAAGAGGGTGTAAAGGGAAGCGGACGTTCGATTGAGGCGTATTCCATGTACGAGGAGATGAATAAGGTAAAGGAGTTGTTTGCCAGGTTTGGAGGACACAGACAGGCGGCAGGACTTACACTGGCAGCAGAGGATGGATTCAGTGATGAGCAGCTTGCCGACCGCTTCCGGAGGGCGTTGAATGCCAATTCTACCTTAACAAGTGAGGATTTTGAAGAAGTCGTACATATTGATGTGCCTCTGCCCTTGCAGCTTGCCGATCGGAAATTCCTTACCGAGCTGGAAAAGCTGGAGCCGTTTGGCACAGGGAATCCGAAGCCGCTTTTTGCAAGGAAGCAGATCAGTATTTTATCCATGGCAAAGCTCGGGAAAACGGGAAAGTACCGCAGAATCCGGATTGCAGAAGAGCAGGGAAATCTTTATCAGGCGGTATACTTTGGTGATGGAGAAGAAATGGACCGGTATCTGATACAGAAATATGGGGAAGAGCGGCTGATGCAGGGCTATCGGGGAGGACTGATGCAGGGACAGATGGAGATCAGCATGGTCTATTATCCGCAGATCAATTCCTATAACGGGCGTGAAAGCATCCAGATCATGATCCAATACTACCAATAGGGAATAAGAAAAAGAACAGGGAACGATGGAACAGTTCTGAAAGTGATAAAGGAGAACAGAAAATCAATGATTACAACAGTGACATTAAATCCGGCAATTGATAAGACCATAACGACTTCAAGTCTCCTGTCCGGGCAGGTCAATCGCAGTGAAAGCGTAAAAAATATCGCAGGAGGAAAGGGCATCAATGTAACGAAGGTGTTGCGGCAATATGGGAATTCCGTATGTGCCCTTGGATTTCTTGGCGGATATACCGGAAGGTTTATCGAAGAATATGTGGAAGGTCTTGGCGCAGAGAGCTTTTTTACACGGATTGCCGGCGAAACCCGTACCAGTATTAATGTCCTTTCCGGGGATGGTTATGTAACGGAAATTTTAGAGCCCGGCCCGGTGATTACTGAAGAAGAAAAGGAGCAATTTCTGCAAACCTACCGGAAAAAGATTGCCGGAAGTGAGTTTGTGGTGCTTTCCGGAAGTGCGCCGAAGGGGCTTCCTACAGATATCTATGCACAGCTCATTGCACTTGCGGATGAGCAGAAGATCCGTACCGTTCTGGATACCAACGGGGAACTGCTGGTGGAGGGAGTAAAGGCGAAGCCGTTCCTCATTAAGCCGAATACCAAAGAACTCGAATATCTTACCGGAAGGAAGTTGAGGGAAGGCAGCGAAATCAAAGAGGCTGCCTTACAGCTTGCTTCGGAAGGAATTGCACATGTCCTTGTTTCCATGGGAGAAAAGGGTATGCTGTATGCCACGGAGGGAAAGTGCCTGTTTGCGAAAGCACCGAAGGTCAAAGCATTGAATACGGTCGGCTCCGGGGACAGTGCGGTGGCAGCGGCTGTTATGGCGCTGCAGCAGGGCACTTCCATGGAAGATACCCTGAGACTTTGTGTGGCAATATCGGCAGCAAACACGACAACACTGGAAAATGCGGTAATTCCGAAAGAATATGCCGCAGAACTTCTTATACAGATACAGGTTACAGAGTTATAGGAATCCTGAATAACAGACAATCGATTAAACAATAGCAAAGGCTCCCGGTATAACCGGGAGCCTTGCTATTCTTATGAGGGGGAGATAGTGAGTTATCAACTATCTATGGTGTTATCATACTGAATAAATGTGTTCAAAATGTGTCCGAAATCTAAAAAAATTAGAAAGAATCTTAACAAATTCTTATCCGTGTAAAAAGCAGGTAAAAAAGAATTTTGGCGTCTTTCTTATGACATTGAAAAAAAGTGCCAATCATGCTATCTTATTATATGGATTATTATGCCCTGGAGGTGTGTATATGTTTGTATGTAAAGATTTACTTAAGGGACTTGACTACGAATGCGTGGCAGGTCAGGATACCACAGAGGTTACGGAGGTCGTGATTGACTCCAGAAAGATTACAAAAGGATGTCTGTTTATCTGTATCTGCGGGTATAAGACGGACGGACACGATTTTGCCATAGAAGCTATCCAGAAGGGAGCCGGTGTGCTTGTCGTGCAGAAGGATATTGTACTGCCGGAAGGGTACGAGGCCACCATTATCAAAGTAAAAGATACCCGTTATGCGATGGCGTTTATTTCGGCAGCCTATTTCGGGCACCCGGCAGACCGCCTGAAGGTGATCGGAATTACCGGAACGAAGGGAAAGACCACGACAACCTATTTAATTAAGTCTATTTTGGAGCAGTCCGGCTACAAGGTAGGGCTGATCGGAACGATTGAGACGATTATCGGTGACGAGCATATCAAAGCCAACAACACCACACCGGAATCCTTCCTGTTACAGGAGTATTTCGCAAGAATGGAAAAGGCAGGCTGTGAGATTGTCGTTATGGAGGTGGCGTCCCAGGGACTGAAATTACATAGAACGCAGGGCTTTACCTTCGAGCTTGGCATTTTTACCAATTTAGAGCCGGATCATATCGGACCGAATGAGCATGCGGACTTTGCAGAATACCGGATGTGCAAGGGATTGCTGTTTAAACAGTGCCGTCATGGAATTGTAAATAAAGACGATGAAAATCTGGAAGAATTATTAAAGGGACATACCTGTACGATTGAAACCTATGGCTTTGACAAAACCGCAGATCTGTATGCGGAGGACTTAGAGCTTGTGAAAAAACCAGGAGAGCTTGGCATTGACTTTATGGTGAAGAGTAATGTGAAGGATGCGCCGGCAGATTTCCGTGTGGAGGTTCCGACTCCCGGTCGGTTCAGCGTTTACAATGCTTTAACGGCGATTGCTGTCTGCCGTCATTTCAAGGTATCCGTACCGCAGATTCAGAAAGCACTGCTTTCTGCACATGTGCGTGGACGAATTGAGATGGTTCCGGTATCTCCTGATTTTACCCTGCTCATTGATTATGCACACAATGCCATGAGCTTAAAGAGCATTCTGACTACCTTACGGGAATATGAGCCGAAGCGGTTGGTATGCCTGTTTGGCTGCGGAGGCAACCGTTCCAAGATCCGTCGTTATGAGATGGGCGAAGTGAGCGGCAATCTTGCAGACCTGACGATTATTACATCGGATAATCCGAGAGATGAAGAACCGCAGGATATTATCGATGACATCAAGACTGGTATGGCGAAAACCAATGGAAAGTATGTGGAAATCTGCGACCGGAAGGAAGCCATTGCCTATGCGATTCATCATGGACAGCCGGGAGATATTATCGTGCTTGCCGGCAAGGGACATGAGGATTATCAGGAAATCAAGGGTGTGAAGTACCCTATGGATGAACGGGATCTGATCCGGGATATCCTTGCAGGAAAATAGAGTGTAATAAAATTTACAGAACAGGAACAAAGCATGAATCATGGAACTTATGCAAATGTCATTATTGACATTTCCCATGAAAAAGTAGATAGACCGTTTCAGTACCGAATCCCGGATTCTTTGAAGGAGAAGCTGGCCGTTGGAATGTGTGTACAGATTCCTTTTGGTACAGGCAACCGGAAGAGAAAGGGATACGTGATTGAAATTACCGATAAAAATGAATTTCCGGAAGAACGGATCAAGGAAATTGATGGGATCATTACCGATAATCTTCCGGCTGAAGCAGATGCCGTCCGGCTGGCAGCCTGGATGCGGCAGACCTATGGCTCGACCATGATCGCCGCACTTAAAACGGTGCTTCCGGTAAAACGTACCGTGAAAGCCGTCGAAAAGAAAAAGCTTCGGCGCACATTGTCAGCAGAAGAACTGACTTCCCTCCTTGGGGAGTGTATACGGAAGCATCAGAACGCCAAAGCGAGGGTATTGCAGGAGCTTCTTACCGAAGAAGAGCTTCCCTATGAGCTGGTAACCGGAAAGCTGCATGTATCGGCAGCAACCTTAAACAGTCTGGTGAATCAGGGAGCCATTACGATCGAGAGCGAAAGTTGTTACCGCAATCCGGTGAGCCTGACGGTCACCTCAGAGAACGGGCCGGAGCTTTCAGAAGAACAGCGCTATATCAAAGAGCAGATTCTTTCCGATTATGATGAAAATATCCGGAAGACATACCTTATTCACGGAATTACAGGAAGTGGCAAAACACTGGTTTATTTAGCCCTGATTGAGGAAATGATAAAGAGGGGGAAACAGTGTATCGTACTGATTCCGGAGATCGCTTTGACGTATCAGACGTTACTGCGGTTTTACAAACGCTTTGGAGACCGCGTATCGGTGATGAATTCCTCCCTTTCCCAGGGAGAACGTTTTGACCAGTGCGAACGGGCAAGAAAGGGCGAAATTGATGTGATGATCGGGCCAAGATCGGCGCTTTTCGTGCCGTTTCCCAATCTTGGCATGATTGTGATTGACGAAGAGCATGAGGGGAGCTATATCAGCGAAAATGCCCCACGTTACCATGCAAGAGAAACTGCAGAGTATCTTGCTTCCTTAAAGAAAGCATCCCTGGTGCTGGGGTCGGCGACCCCGTCACTGGAGGCTTATTATAAAGCAAAAAAGGGTGAATACCGGTTATTCACCATGAAAAACAGAAAAAACGGCGGAGAGCTTGCCAATGTCCGGATTGTGGATCTGCGGCAGGAGCTCCGGAAGGGAAATCGTTCGATTTTCAGCAGCAAACTACAGGAACTGATCCGGGACCGGTTGGAGAAAAAGCAGCAGATCATGCTGTTTTTAAATCGTCGTGGGTATGCAGGCTTCGTTTCATGCCGTTCCTGCGGTTATGTGATGAAGTGTCCACACTGTGATGTATCCCTGTCCCAGCATATCGGAGGGAAAATGGTATGCCACTACTGCGGGTATGAAACCGTCCAGCCGAAACGCTGCCCAAGCTGCAGCTCCAATTATATCCTTGGTTTTAAGGCAGGAACCCAGCAGATCGAGAGGCAGCTATATGAGCTGTTTCCGGGAATCCGGGTACTGCGTATGGATGGCGATACCACGAAGCAGAAGGGAAGCTTTGAGAAGATCCTGTCCGCTTTTGCAGAAGGGGAAGCGGATGTGCTTTTGGGAACCCAGATGATCGTAAAGGGACATGATTTCCCGAATGTGACCCTGGTTGGGGTGCTTGCGGCAGACCTTTCGTTAAATGACAGCGATTACCGTGCCGGGGAAAAAACATTTCAGCTTCTGACACAGGCCGAGGGGCGTGCCGGGAGAGGAGCGCTTTCGGGAGAGGCTGTAATTCAGACCTATCGTCCGGAGCATTACAGCATCCAGCAGGCAGCAAAGCAGGATTATGAAGCCTTTTACGAGGAAGAGATCATGTACCGGGAACTGCTTGAATATCCACCGGCAGGCCATATGCTGACGATCCTTGTGGTTTCCAAGGATGAAAAACGCTGCAAGGGACTGGCGGTACGACTTGCGAAAGAGGCAGGATCCTATGTCCATGTGATTGGGCCGACCCCCGCAGCCGTATCGAAGGTTAAGGACTATTACCGCTATATGATTTACTTAAAATCCCTGAAGGAGGAGCCGATCCGGCAGGCGAAGGAGTGTCTGGAAGTTCTTTTAAACGGGTTTGAATTAAAGACAGAAAACGTCATCTTTGACTACGAATAACAGGAAAGGAGCCTTGAAATGGCAATCAGAAACGTAAGAAAAATTGGAGATCCGGTATTAAATAAGGTATGTAAGGAGGTCAAGGAGGTCAACGACCGTACCAGGGAACTGATTGAGGATATGTTTGAAACCATGTATGAATCAGATGGTGTGGGACTTGCAGCACCGCAGGTTGGGATATTAAAACGTATTGTGGTAATTGATGTGACAGGGGAAGATCCGATTCTCCTTATTAATCCGGTTATATTAAGTACTGATGGAGAACAGAAAGGCTATGAGGGCTGCTTAAGCGTTCCGGGCAAGACCGGCGTGGTGACCCGTCCGAATCATGTGAAGGTGAAGGCTTACAACATGGACATGGAAGAGTTTACCCTGGAAGGAGAGGAACTTCTGGCACGTGCAATCTGTCATGAGCTTGACCATCTCGATGGAAAGCTTTATGTGGACTGCGTGGAAGGAGAACTGATGAATAACGAGGATCTTGATCAGGAGTAGGGAAGGAGAGAACGGATGAAGATTGTATATATGGGAACACCGGACTTTTCGGTGGCACCGCTAAAGGCCATGATCGAAGCAGGACATACCATTACGGCGGTGGTGACGCAGCCGGATAAGCAGAAAGGCCGTGGCAAGGAGGTCTCCATGACGCCGGTGAAGGAATGTGCACTTTCCTATGGCATTCCGGTGTTGCAGCCGGTGAAGATCAAGGCACCTGAGGCCGTGGAAGAGCTTAAGAAATACGAAGCCGATATTTTTGTTGTTGTGGCATTCGGGCAGCTCCTGTCCGAAGAAATTTTAAATATGCCGAAGTTTGGATGCATCAATCTCCATGCTTCCCTGCTCCCGAAATATCGTGGTGCGGCACCGATTCAGTGGGCAATTTTAAATGGAGACAGGGAGACCGGAGTCACCATCCAGCAGATGGAAAAGGGATTAGATACCGGAGATATGTTAAGTCGTGTGGTCGTTCCGATTGCGGCAAAGGAAACCGGAGAAAGCCTGCATGATAAGCTCATGGAGGCAGGGGCCAGGCTTCTTGTAGAGACCCTTCCGCTGATTGAAGCAGGAAAGATTACGCCGGAAAAGCAGGACGAAAGCCTTGCAGACTTTTATGCGACGAAGCTGGATAAAGCGATGGGACGCATTGACTGGACGAAGCCGGCAGAGGTGATTGAACGGTTTGTAAGAGGCCTTAATTCCTGGCCGAGCGCGTACACTTTTTATAAAGGCAAGACCTTAAAGATCTGGGATGCCGATGTGATCGAAGGAAAGGAAGGAGCCATTCCGGGAAGTGTCATCCGGACCGGAAAGGAATTCTTCGATATTGCCTGCGGCGAAGGCGCACTCCGGGTTCTGACCGTGCAGCTGGAAGGAAAGAAGAAAATGTCAGTAAAAGACTTCCTGTTGGGCTATGATGTCAGGGAAGAGAACTTTGACGTAACAGGCTGAACTGCTACAATTTGATAGATAAAGGAGGAAGAGACAATGTTTTATGGATATGATCCAACCTATATTTTAGTAATCATTGGAGCAATCCTTTCCATGATTGCCAGCAGCTTTGTACAGAGCACCTACAGTAAATATTCAAGGGTACAGAGCCGTACCGGAATGACCGGGGCACAGGCGGCACAACGGATTTTACAGATGTCCGGAATCAATGATGTGCGTATCGAGCATGTGTCCGGACAGCTTACCGACCATTATGATCCATCCAAAAAGGTGGTCCGCTTATCGGACAGTGTATATGGAAGCACTTCTGTTGCTGCAATCGGCGTGGCAGCGCATGAATGCGGACATGTGGTACAGCATCACAAAGGATCCCTTCCTATGAAGATCCGTCCCCTCCTTGTACCGGCAGCCAATCTGGGGTCTAAGCTTGGAATTCCGATTGTCCTGTTGGGACTGATTTTAGGTCTGGATTTCCACCTCTCGGACGGAACTTATTTTTCACTTGCACAGATCGGAGTGTATATTTTTACCTTTGCGGTATTGTTCCAGATCGTGACACTGCCCGTGGAGTTTAATGCTTCAAGCCGTGCCCTGCATATGCTGCGGGATTACGGAATGCTTGCACAGGATGAGGTATCCCAGAGCGGTAAGGTGTTAAAAGCCGCCGCCATGACCTATGTGGCAGCAGCTGCAGCCTCGATTTTACAGCTTCTTCGTCTGCTCATGCTGACGGGACGAAGAAGACGGGATTAGTACAGGAGATACGAAGTTGAACGAACGAGAACTGATTCTGGAGATGCTGATGGAAATTCTGGAAAAGGGAACGTATTCCCATCTGGTGATCCGGAATGTCCTGAATAAATATGATTACTTAAAGCAGCCCTCGAAGGCCTTTATCAAACGGGTGACGGAGGGGACGATTGAAAAACAGATTACGATTGATTATGTCTTAAACCGCTATTCGAAGACGCCGGTTTCCAAGATGAAACCGCTGATCCGAAACCTCTTACGTTTAAGCGTTTACCAGTTACTGTTTATGGATTCCGTTCCGGACAGTGCCGTGTGCAATGAGGCGGTAAAGCTTGCCGGAAAGCGGGGCTTCCGTAATTTACAGGGCTTTGTAAACGGAGTGCTCCGGAACATTGCAAGGAATAAAGAGCAGATTGCTTATCCGGATGAAACCGATCCGGTGAAATGTTATTCCGTGCGCTATTCCATGCCGGAATGGCTGGTGACTCTGTTCCTTGAAGAACGTGGAGCGGAAGTTACAAAGCAGATTTTTGAAGAGATGCAGAAGGTACATCCGGTGGTGCTGCGTTACTGCGGACCGGAAGAGGAAAAAGAGAAGTGGAAGCAGAGCGTGGAGGCACAGCAGATTACCTTGCGGCAGCACCCTTACCTTTCCTATGCCTATCGGATTGAGGGCGGGGAGGGCGTACAGAGTATTCCCGGCTATGCGGAAGGGCTTTTTACGGTACAGGATGTGAGCAGTATGCTGGTTACCGAGGCGGCAGGATTACGCGGGGACGAGCTGTTACTGGATGTCTGTGCAGCTCCCGGAGGAAAGAGCCTGCATGCGGCAGGGATTTTAAAAGAGGGAAATGTGATATCAAGGGATCTTACCGACAGTAAGGTGGCTTTGATTGAAGAAAACAGCAGAAGATGCAACTGCCCGAATATCCGGATCGAGGCTTTTGATGCTTCCAAACTGGATGAGAGCATGATCGGAAAGGCTGACGTGGTCTATGCCGATCTTCCCTGTTCCGGATTAGGAATTCTTGGGAAGAAGAGAGATATCCGTTACCGGATGAATCCGGAGCAGATGAAGGGGCTTGTGGAGCTTCAACAGAAGATTCTGTCCGTTGTATGGCAGTATGTGAAGCCGGGTGGAACGCTTATGTACAGTACCTGTACAATTCACAGGGCAGAGAATGAACAGATGGTTCAGTGGTTTACACAGAACTTTCCCTTTGAGCGGCAGAGTATGAAGGAGTATCTGCCGGAGGACTTAAGGGACAGTGAAGAGAACGGCATGCTGCAGCTTCTGCCGGGAATCCATCCGACCGATGGATTTTTCGTTGCGAAGCTGCGCAGGACGAACAAAAAGGAGTAACGGACCGGAATGGATATCAAATCAATGACTCTGCCCGAATTGCAGGAAGAAATGGCGGCAATCGGGGAAAAGAGCTTTCGGGCAAAACAATTATATGAATGGATCCATGTCAAACTGGCACGCAGCTTTGATGAAATGACGAACCTTTCTGTGGCGTTACGGGAAACGTGTAAGGAGCGGTATGAGCTTACCACCCTGCAGGTGGTACGGATGCAGGAATCCAGGCTTGACGGCACACGGAAATATCTGTTTGAGTTAAAAGACGGGAACCTTGTGGAGAGCGTGTTCATGCGTTATAAGCATGGAAACAGCGTGTGCATTTCTTCCCAGGTGGGTTGTAAAATGGGATGCCGGTTCTGTGCCTCGACACTCGATGGCTGGGAACGGAATCTGACGCCAGCAGAGATGCTCGATCAGATCTATGCGATTACAAGAGATACGAAGGAGCGCGTTTCCAATGTGGTAGTCATGGGAACCGGGGAACCGCTCGATAATTATGAGAACCTGCTCCGGTTTATTACGTTGCTTACCGATGAGCACGGGCTTCATATCAGCCAGCGGAATGTGACGGTTTCGACCTGTGGACTGGTGCCGAAGATACAGGAACTGGCACAGGAAAAGCTGCAGATTACCCTGGCGCTTTCCCTGCATGCCACAACGGATGAAAAGCGAAGAAAGCTTATGCCGATTGCCAACCGGTATTCCATTACAGAGCTGATGGAGGCCTGTCAGAGCTACTTTGAACAGACGGGAAGGAGACTTACCTTTGAGTATTCCCTGGTGGGAGGAGTCAACGACACGCCGGAGGATGCAAGGGAATTGTGTGCACTGGTAAAGCCGCTCAACTGTCATGTGAATCTGATTCCGGTGAATCCGATCAAGGAACGGGATTATGTGCAGTCAGAAACCAAAGCGATCCAGGCATTTAAAGGGAAACTGGAACGAAGCGGCATTCAGGTAACCGTGCGTCGTGAGATGGGAAGAGACATCGACGGAGCCTGCGGGCAGCTGCGAAGAAGAGTGATTGCCCAGAAACAAGCCTGATGCGTTGCTGTCAGAGTGGCAGGAGGTATGCAGGCGGCTTAGTTGCTTTTTTCCGGTCATCATGCTATGATATAGAACGATTATGGAGTGATATGCCCTGCCGGGCAGTCAGTGGGAGGTAAAGGTGTTACAGGCTTTTTCAGTTACGGATATTGGAAAAAGACGACAACTAAATCAGGATTATGTGTTTGCACAGGAGACTCCTTTGGGCAATCTGGCGAATCTGTTTCTGGTAGCAGATGGCATGGGAGGGCATAATGCCGGTGATTATGCATCGCGATATGCAGTGGAAACTGTAGTCCGGGAAGTAAAAGGAAGCTTTGAAAAGAGTCCGGTACGGATTTTGGGTAAGGCAATTAAGGTGGCAAATGACCAGATCCGCCGCAAGGCAGGCGAGGATGTGAGCCTATATGGGATGGGAACCACGATGGTGGCGGCAACCTGTATTGGGCATTATCTTCAGGTGGCGAATGTGGGTGACAGCAGATTATATATCGTAAACGATGAAATACGGCAGATTACAAGGGATCATTCCCTGGTAGAAGAGATGGTACGGCTGGGAGGCATGGACGAAAAAACCGCCAGAAATCATCCGGACAGGAATATTATTACGAGAGCCGTGGGAGCCAGGGCAGAAGTGGAGGTAGACTTCTTTAACGAAGAGCTGCGTCCGGGGGATCTGATTCTGATGTGTTCAGATGGTCTGACCAACATGTTAGAGGATGAAGAGATTCTAAAGATTATGAAGGGAGCCTATACCATTAAGGAAAAGGCGCAGCGCCTGATTGACGGTGCGAATGAGCATGGTGGGAAAGACAACATTGCAGTAATAATAATTGATGCCTTTGCGAAGGATATATAAGAGGTAGAAGATGATTAAAATTGGGATGATAATTGGAGACAGATACGAAATACTCGAAAAAATCGGTACGGGTGGAATGTCTGATGTATATAAAGCTAAGGACCATAAGCTGAACCGTTTCGTTGCCGCTAAGGTTTTAAAGCAGGAATTCAGTGAGAATGCGAACTTTGTATCAAAGTTCCGGATTGAAGCGCAGGCGGCAGCAGGACTGATGCACCCGAATGTAGTAAATGTGTATGATGTAGGTGAGGAAGATGGCATTTACTATATCGTCATGGAGCTTGTAGAGGGGATCACCCTTAAGAAATATATTGAAAAGAAAGCCAGACTGTCGGTAAAGGAGGCCATCAGTATTGCCATCCAGATCAGTATGGGAATTGAGGCGGCACACAACAATCACATTATCCACCGTGATATCAAGCCTCAGAATGTCATTATTTCCAAAGAAGGAAAGGTGAAGGTGACGGACTTTGGTATTGCCAAGGCGGCAACCAGCAATACCATTACCTCAAATGTGATGGGATCCGTTCATTATACATCGCCGGAACAGGCAAGAGGGGGATACTCGGATGAAAAGAGCGATATTTATTCCCTCGGCATTACCCTGTTTGAAATGCTGACAGGGCGTGTCCCGTTTAATGGAGAAACTACCGTTGCAATTGCAATTAAACATATACAGGAGGAGCTTCCTTCTCCCAGGGAGTTTGTTTCGGAAATTCCGGTCAGCGTCGAGCAGATAGTGTTCAAATGCTGTCAGAAGAGTCCGGACAGAAGATATCAGTCCATGGGTGAACTGATTGTGGACCTGAAGAAGTCCTTGATGAATCCGGATGAGGATTTTGTGAAGGTAACCGATCCCGATGAGGATGGAGCAACCAAGGCGATCAGTGACCGTGAGATGGTATCCATCAAGAAGCAGTACAGGGACCGGGAATCCATGGAGGATGCGATGCATCTTCGTAAGGAACGGGACGTGAAGAGAGAAGCAGCAAGACATTCCACAAACCGGCGTTATGTTGAGGAGCCGGATGACTATGATACCGATGATGAGGATGATTACGATCCTAAAATGGAAAAACTTACTACCATACTTGCGGTCGTGGCAGCTATTCTGATCGGAGCAATTATTCTGTTTCTGGTGGGTAAAACACTTGGCGTTTTTGACTTCGGAAGTAATAAGGAAGAAAACGTACAGGAAGATGTGAAGCAGATCAAGATGATCGATGTGGTCGGACAGGACGCGGATGCGGTGAAGAAAGCACTGGTGGAGGTCGGACTGACACCTGTCATTGAATATGAAGAAAACAGTGAATATGCCAAGGATATCGTTATCCGCTGCAGCGTCAGTGAAGGAACCGTGATCCCCTCCGGAACGGAAGTGATTCTTACAGTCAGTGCGGGCGTAGAAGGCGTGGAGGTTCCAGATGTCGTCGGAATGACCGAAGCAGAGGCAGTATCCACACTGGTTAATAAAGGGTTTGTTCCCAATAAAGTAGACGGATATGACGACTTTATTAAAGAGGGATCCATTATCAGCCAGGATCCGGTAGCCGGAAGCAAAGCGCCGTCAGGCGCCTCCATTACGATTCGTATCAGCAAGGGTGCAGATACCCAGAAAAAGCAGGTGCCGGATCTGATGGGCAAGGATGAAATGACGGCAACCGCACTTCTTGCAGAGGCAGGACTTGAAGTCGGTACAGTATCCGAAGTAAATAACGATTCGGTAACCGAGGGACTTGTCTGCTATCAGAGCTATTCCGCAGGCTCCTATGCGCCGGAAGGAACGAAGGTAGATATTAATGTAAGCCTTGGCCCCATCCAGTCCACTTACAAATTTGTAGACAGTATTGCGGCTCCAACGAAGGAAGAGGATCCGAATTTTAAATCAGGAACACTGGTAACCGTTACGGTATATGCAGACGATGGAACACAGCTCCTGAGTACCCAGACGGATTCGTTCCCGGTTCCACAGCAGAATATTTCGGGAATCAAGAGTGCAACCGGTGTAATCCTGTTCCAGTATACGAATGTCAATGAGGCAACCACCATTACGAACGATGACGGAAGCGTAACCACGATTGACGGCACTACCGAAAGCAAGGAGATACGGAGAGCGGTAGCATTTACTGCGGAGTAAAGTTTTGAGTATGAATGGTAAAATCATTAAAGGAATTGCCGGGTTTTATTACGTGCATACCGAAAAGGGAATTTTTGAATGTAAGGCAAAAGGGGCTTTCCGTAAGGAAAAGGTAAAGCCCCTTGTTGGCGATAATGTAGAAATTGAGCTGCTCGATGAAGGGCAGCTTCTTGGCAATATTAAGGAAATTCTGCCGCGGAAAAATGCCTTGATCCGTCCGGCATCTGCCAATATCGATCAGGCTCTTGTGATTTTCGCGATTGTGAAGCCTGACCCGAATTATAATCTGCTTGACCGCTTCCTGATTTTGATGCAGAAGCAGGAGATCCCTACGGTGATCTGCTTTAATAAGAAGGATCTTGCATCGGAAAAGGAGCAGGAAGAGCTTCTTGCAGCCTACAACGCAAGCGGCTGTGAGGTACTGTTTGTAAGCGGCAGGGAAGAAGAGGGCATTGACCGGATCCGTGAAATCCTCCGTGGTAAGACAACGGTGGTGGCAGGTCCAAGCGGTGTCGGCAAGTCCACGATTGTCAACAGCCTTACACCGGAAGCACATATGGAGACAGGAGAGATCAGCCGTAAGATCGAACGTGGAAAGCATACCACCCGCCATGCGGAGCTGTTTGCCGTCGAGGCAGACACCTATATTATGGATACGCCGGGCTTTACCTCCCTGTACATTGAAGGCATGGAAAAGGAAGAACTGAAAGAGTTTTACCCCGAATTCCTGCCATATGAACCCTATTGCAGGTTCGGGGGCTGCGTACATCTGAGCGAACCGGTCTGCGGAGTGAAGGAAGCCCTTGCAGAAGGGAAGATCAGTCCGATCCGCTATGAGAATTATAAGCTGTTGTACGAAGAACTGAAGGAGAGGAAGAAGTATTGAGAGAGTGGCATTGCGGAACACTCTCTTATTTATTTGCAGAAAGAACCGGGCAGTATTATATCTTATATCAATTAGATTTTTTATAAAAAATTTGGTATAATCTATACAACTAGTTAACTAATCAAACGTATGGTATATTCTGCAAACGAGCGTGAAAACCTATACTGATAGTATAAGGAAATTACTATCGGAAGGTGAACTATGGATCTGTCAGGCATCGGAAAACAAATACGCGAAGCTCGTCTGCAAAAGTCATGGAATCAGGATCAGCTTGCTGAAAAAACCAATCTTAGTCTTGCATATATTGGCATGATAGAGCGCGGAGAGAAAATACCGAAATTGGAAACGTTTATACGAATTATTAATACACTTGAAATTTCTGCAGACGTTGTCCTGCAGGATGTGCTGGTGAATGGATATCAGGTCAGAATGAGCCGGTATCTGGAGAAGATGGATCAGCTCTCCAAAGAAAAACGGGATGACATTCTGGAAATCGTCGATGTATTATTGAAAAAGGACAAATAAAGATACATGGAGAAATATAAGCTGAAAATCGGAATATGTGATGATAATTCCTATGTATGTTCTGAGATTGAAAAATCGGTTTTGCAATATGCAGGGGAAAAGGGGCATTCCATAGAAGTTGATATTATGCAAAGTGGAGCAGAGCTGTGTGAATTACTGGATCATACGGCGAATGGTCCACAATTATTGTTTTTGGATATTGAGCTTGGCGATACCACCGGAATTGAGGTTGGAAACCGTATCCGGAAACAGATGCGGAATCATATGATGCAGATTGTGTATATTTCCTATCGGCGTGATTATGCAGAGAAGTTATTTAAGATACGGCCCTTTGATTTTCTGGTTAAACCGGTCAGTAAAGATGCTGTCTATGAAGTGCTTGATACCTATCTGGAAATATTTCCCTTGGAGAAAGTATATTTTTCTTATATGGTGGATCGTTATATCAGCTATATGGCCTGTGATGAAATTGTTTATTTTGAATGCCATGCGAAAAAGATTTATATGGTGACGATGTCCAAGACGATCTGCTTCTACGGGAAAATGAAAGAAGTACTGGATCAACTGGATCCGGCGAATTTCTGGCAGGTACATTATTCTTATATCATTAACCGGCATTATGTACGTGAATTCCGGAGAAATGAATTTGAGATGGAGAATGGCGCGGTTATCGGTGTAAGCAAAAAATATAAGCAGGAAATTTTACAAAAGTTATTGGAAATAAAGGGACAGTAAGATGAGTATGTGGGAGATGGTCATCTATCTGGTCGTTAATTTCATGGCAATTAATATAACGGTCAGATTTGCAGAATGTTTTTTGAAGAATGATATACGAAGCCGCCGGGGGAGAATAGGTGGAATCGTTATTTACTGGCTTATCAATAGTCTGGTTTATCTGATTTTCCGGAATGATATCTACAATCTGATTACAAGTCTGGGAGGAATTATTTTCATAGCCATTATTGTTTATAATGGCAGTATCCTGAAAAGAATAATGGCAGCAATTCTGGCATTTTCCATGGGTTTGGTATCCGAAACAATTATCTGGTATATTTTTACACCGGCTGATCAGGGCAGTCAGTCCAAGCTGATGATGAACATAGTCAGTGTATTGATGTATTTTGGGCTGCAATTATTAGTAGATCATTTCTGTCATTTGAAAAAGGGAGATCTTGCTTCAGAGAAGTATTATCTTCTGATAATGGTGCTTCCCTTTTTAAGTATCTGGTTTATTTATCTTTTGTTTGCGGATAAAGTGAATGATTCCCTGGTGCTTTTTGGAATCCTGTTCATTATTTTAATTTTAAACTTTTTTCTTTTTTATCTTTATAATAAGATCTATGAACTTGGAAGGGAAAAGTACGAAAAGCAATTTCTTGAAGAGGAAGTTCAGATGTATGCGCGCCGCTTTGAGACGATGCAGCAGTCCAGAGATAAACTCCGTGCATTACGTCATGACCTGCTCCATCATCTGCAAATGCTTCAACATTTTGCCCTGACAGGGAATACGGAACAGCTTGTTGATTATATCGGACGCATGAACGAGCAGATTGAGATCGCAACAAGAGGAGTCAATACAGGAAACGATGCCGTGGATGCCATTTTGGATTTCATGATTGAAAAAGCAAAACGGGAAGGGGCTGCAATTACTGTAAAAAGCAGTATTCCGAAAGAAGAATTCATTTCCATCTATGATATCAATATTTTATTGAGTAACCTGCTTGATAATGCGATCGAAGGGGTAAAGGGCTGTTCGGATAAGGAAATCCATCTGAATATAAAAACGGAGCAGGGATTATTATGCATCTGTGTTGAAAATCAATATGATGGAATCCTTTATCAGGAAGAGAACCGTTATTTAACGCGTAAGAATGAAGACGGGCATGGCATCGGTCTTCAGAATGTGTCAGATATTGTGGATAAATATCATGGCATTATGAAAATAGAAACAGAAAATCATATTTTTAAAGTGAATCTGATCTTATATCTTTAAATCTTAGAAGGGCTGCCATGCAGCTCTTTTTTCTTGGCGTATTGGGGGCAAATTTCTTCTAACATTTCCAGATTTTCCCATAAACCGTCATTTTTTTCCCTATTAAAGCACAGAGCGTTCTACATGATAAAATTAAGATCGAAAAGGAGGGAAATGCAGATGAAAAAGAGCATGGACAAACTGATGAAGTTTTTAATGGCGGGATTGTTTGTTGTTGCAGGAGCAGCAGTAAATTCTACCTGCTTTTTTAAGCTTTATCAGGAAGAATTTGACGATGATCTACTGGATGAATTGAGGAAGTATTAATATGTATGACTATTTGTGCAGGCACGGATATGTAAATGAACACAATGCGAAGATGATTCAACTGGGACTGAACAGGGTGAAGAGCTTTCTGTTTGATCTGACATATACAGTAATAATCGGGGGACTATTACAGATCCCGTTCGAAGCACTTTGCATGGAATTGTCTTATATTGCATTGCGGAGCTATTCCGGGGGATTTCATGCATCAACACCGAAGAAATGTAAGTATTATTCGGTTATCTGGACCATGGCAGGACTGATCCTTGTGCGTTTTCACTGGACGAATCAGCTTATAACAGGATGTGTTTTGCTTATATCCTGGCTTGTGCTAATGGTTATTTCACCGGTAGAAAGCAGGAACCGCAGACTCAATATAAGAGAGAAGAAAATATTTGGTCTGCGCGCAAGAGTGATTGCCACAGCAGAAAGCCTTGTGGCAGTCATTCTTATGCTTTTACATCTGTATAGCTTTGGCTATGCACCTGCAGTTGCAGTCTTTATGTGTGCACTGATGGGGGTACTTGGAATGTGGAGTGAAAAGAGAGGGAAGACGGACAGATGAAAGGACACAAAAAATTATGGAAGACCGGAATATTCCTTCTGGTAATATTTCTTCTTGGCATGGGAGCAGGAATGGTCCTTTCACATAAGGACATATCAGATACGAAGAATTCTGTGCTTGCCCATACAACGACAGTACAGGAACTCAGAACAGATAAAATTGCTGTTGTAAATCTGGATACGGGTATTGCGGTAGGAGATGAAAATATAAATTATGCGGGCAGTCTGCTTGTTAATCTGCCGGATAATTTTCTGCTCACCGGACTGGAGGATGCCAGACAGGGATTAAAGCATGGATTATATGCAGGATATTTAGTTGTTCCTGCCACCTTCTCGCAAAATATTGTAAGTCTGAATGAAACTCCGGTAAGAGCTGAAATCAGCTATATGATAAATGATGATTTGACTGCTGAGTATAAGGAAAAGGTGATTTATAGCGTATTGGAGTTTGTTTCAAACTTAAATGATAATGTCAGCTATATGTATCTGAATTCCCTAATGGATGAGTTTCACGATGCACAAAATGAGTCGGAAACGATCATGAAAAATGATCAGGGAGAAAGAGAGGCTATTGATGCAATACAGGCAAAAGATCTGATTTCACTGATTCCGGTGACGGAGGTAACGGAAGTCGAATATGACATACAGCCGGTGGATATTACAGAATATATGACCAAAAATGCAGAATTAACCGGCCAGGTTGGAACAAAATACATGGAATATCTGCAGGCGAGTGAAGTGGATCATCAGAAGCTTATTGTCCAATCAACGGCGCTTATGGAAGAGATGCAGAATATGGACGGCATCATTATGGGAGTAAATCTGGCACTGGATGCGGAAGGTAATTCCGTTTATCAGACAGGAGAAGAAAAGCTCTCCACCTTGTTTGAAGAACACAATCAGAAGCTCATGGAAAAAGAACAGGCTCTGGACGAAGGCGTACTGCAAATTTATACCGATGTGCAAAATTATCTGTCTGAATATGAAAAGTCCATAAATGCCTATCAGGAAGAAAATCAGGAAAAATATCTGGATACATTAACTGCTTTGGAAAATCTGTTTCATGAATACCAGTCTTCTTATGTATTAGTACCGACTGAACAATATGTGCAGATGAAAGATGCGCTGGCGGTAGCAACGTTTTCTGTAGAAAATGGGGATCAAACAGAAACACCGGAACCTCCGGTTGAAAGTGGCACGGTAGAACTGAGTGAGCTGCAAAAGCAAATGCAGGATATTCTGGTAGATCACTATTATATATACAGTGATTTCCAGGTGGATGCGAATGGAAATATCAGGCAGGATGAACAGGGAAATAACCTTAAACTAACGGATCTGCTTGCTGAATATAAAAAGGATCTTAACAACGAAGAAATAAAGAAGGAAATATTGGATAGCCGGGTGGGAGAAATAGAGAAGATGGATATTGCGGAAGTCAGGAATATCGTTGATTCAGATATTTTGCAGCCAATCCAGAATAATACGGATACATTTATTCAGAACGTATCCACACAATATGCAAAAGAAAAAGAACAGCTCCGGGAATTTGGGGAAGCAGTTGTAAATTATAATCCGGTTAAATATATCAATCATGAAGAGATTCAGGGATTGACAGGAGAAATGTATGAAAATGGTACAGAGTTATATAAAGCAATAATAGAGACCGATATCCAGCAGGAGGAATATGTACGTGATGTATATGAAGCAACAAGAGCCGATCTGGATACCATGCAGGACAATATTGTACAGGCAAAAGAAGATTCCGACCAGGCAGTGGAAAAGGGACTTGAGGAATTAAAACAGATTAAGCATAGTAACAGCGTTGAAAATCAGGAGATATTACTTGATTTTTCGAAAAAACTGCCATATACAAGGCTTGGAAGTCTGGAGTACCGGCAGGCCTATGAGTTTATGGCGAATCCTGTTGGATATCGGGATATTGAGGACAAAGCGGAAAACGTGCAGCCATATGTTGAAGATACGGTTAAACAGGAAAAGGACAGTGTATCGATAAAGGAGTATCAGGATAAGGATATTGAAAAAATAGTAACCGTGATAATGAGTATGATCTGTGTGATAATTGTTATTTCAACAGTTAAATATCACTTTCATAAGAAGGAAGAACCCTATGAGGTTTAAAGGAAAGGAGGGAGAAAATGGCAGCATTGATGATTGACTATGAAGCATTAGCAGCAGAGGCAGCGAAGCTTCAAGCAGAGGGAGACGCCATGAGCGAGTGCATTGAAAAGATCACATCTATCGTAAATGCACTTCCGGAAATCTGGCAGGCTGAGACCGGAACCAAGTATGTAGAGCAGTACTTTGATCTGGAACCGGGATTAAAAGAAACCGTTGAACTGATCAGCGATATGGTTACTCAGATGAATCAGATTTCTACAAACTTCCAGGATACCGATACCGGTATGGCTGGGCAGATGTAACACATGGGAGTACTGTGTATGCAGATTATGCGTGCACAGTACTCAGATGGAGTGATGCAGGTTATTATCAACATTTGGAAACCCGACATAACATCCAGTATGGCGGATTATGATGATACTTGGAAGACCACAGCTGAGAACATTTTAAAAGATATATTGGAGAGTGAAAGATGAAATATAAGAATGTTGGATTAATACATGCTATTGCAATATGTATTGTGGCGTTTAATGTGATGGCCTGTAGTAATGGCGATAATAAGGTGCTACAAGCAGATGGCAAGGAAAGTATACAATCAAGTATTGCAAAAGTATCTCATATAGCAGAGGGGATAGAGAAGACTTATGAGCAATCTATACAAAGAAAATGTATGGATAATAATAGAGTTGATTATTCGGATCAAGTACTAATAGAGAAGGTGGATCAGTCTGTTTATGATGAACAGGGGCGGTTGATTGCTCAAATTTATTATGCCAAACCGGTAATTCAGGGAGATTCAGAAGCCGTAAAGAAAATTAATGCTTACTTTGACAATGAAGCTAATGCTTTTTATGACCAGGGGACAAGTGTTACATGGTTTTCTAAGGATGCATTTCACCAGTTTAAAGACGGCTTGGAATTGATGAAGGAAAGATGGGGAAATGAAATATTGGCTGAATATCCACCCCGTTATGCCATGGATACCAGCGTTTGCTATATGGATGAAAATATTATTAGTATTGTGCAGGTTCGCAACTACATGCTGGAGCATAATTCGTGGTATTGTTATGGAAGTACCTTTGATTTACGGACGGGTGAACTGATTCCGATTACAAAACTCATTAACATAAAGCCGGAAGAAATGAAGGCAATTTTTCTTATCGCAGGAAATATTATAGATATCGGAGTATATGAAGTCCTCAAGGATGATAATTACGTTATAGATTTTTATGAACATCATATAGATATGAAATATGAGTATTTCTATGATGGGGAATCGTATTATCTGATTAATGATTTTGCATTGGAGTTTCGGACAAGTTCCGTGCTTAAGTGGAATGGAAAATTGGGAACAGAATTTTCGATTACAAAACTTGTGTATGAAGCAGATCCTACGAATGGGGAAATAAAGTGTCGTGAACCTGGAATGTCATAAGAACAGGCAACATTTTGGGCAGATCATAGATTAGTATGTTTATTGTGGAGGTTAAGCGTATGTCAGAGTTACGAAGTAATTATGAAGAAGCAGAAAAAGAAAGCAGCCTGATGGAGAATAAAGGATCCGAAATTCAAGAGCATTTTACCATTCCGATATATCAGACAAACTTACCTGTAGTTGCCAATATGCAGAATGCAATGAATTGTTTGGGGGCAACTAACCAAAGATATCGGGTGTTGATAAGCGGAAATGCAGATGCCATTCGAAAGCTGGGACTTGAATTTCAGCAGTTGGATCAGGAAATGGCGGAACAAATGGGAACAGATCTTAGGTAAAGGAAGCAGTCATGATTGGAAGACCAAAGGTAATGATATGCATTGGCATGATATGTCTTGGAGCTTTTTTGATACACAGTTCAGATGCAAGAGCGGCTGAATTGCGGGAAAGTGAAGTGGAAGAGGAACTGCGGGAAGACGAAGATGCGGACACAGAAATTGTTTTTGATGCAGATACAGCAATTAACCGGACCGCAGCAAAGTCTGCCTTAGCAGATTTACATGGAGTTTTTGTGTTCCGGGATGCATTTATCCGGCAGGAACAGCTCGTTAAGAGTCAACAAAAACAGAATTATGAAAAAATGGAGCAGATCGTATTGACAAAGCAGCAGCCCGATTCCGGTTACGAGGAGCTGGTTGATCTGGTATTAAATTCCGATGATACGAAATACATCAAGGATATGTATTATATGGAAGACTCCCATGAAGCTTTTTTATGGGTTCTTTGCATAGTGACCAGTGTTTGTGGACTATGTATTGCCATCTGGATACAGGATTATAGGAAAAAACAAAACAGCGATAAGAGGAACAAATAGAAAATGCAGGAACTGGAAGATGAAATTTATGAGAAACTGGAAGAATTAAGGCAGAGAGAGCAACAAAATAGTGAATTAATGAAAAAGTTTGAACAAATTGAAGATGAGACTTATCGGCAGGCACGGAAAGCAAAGGAAATCAATGACGCTTTATTCGATGCATATGCCAAGGATAAAAGGCTGATTAGTCTGTTGACTGAGAAAGAGGAAGAATTACATCAGAAACAGATTTTAGACCGGCTGTTTTTTGCGGATATGCGGGATGAACTTCGGAAACAGCAGATGCAGATAGAGGATAGTAAGATAGCCTGTCAAATACAGCTTGAACAGAAAGAGTAATACTGGAAGAGGGAGAATATTATGGGATTGATCTTAAGACCATCGGAAATAGAAAGCGGAGTACAACAGATCCGATCAGAATTGAATAACATGAAGGATGGTTATTCAGGAGTGATGCAGGCTGTTCTGGGATTTTCGGGGAATGAAGCCCTGCAGTCTCAATCGTGGAACGGGGCAAAAGAGAGAATATGGGAAACACATCAGTGTATTGTACAGGGAATGTGGGCAGTTCAAACCATAATGGGAAAGGATCTTGATTCATTAGGAGCAAGTATGGATGGGGCAGAGGATCTGGATGAGGATGAATTGCTTATGCAGATCGAAAATCTGGCTAAAGAATGTGAATTCTATGAAATAATGATTAGGATGTACCAAAGTATGCAGGTTATTAACAACATTTGCAAACCTGACATAACATCCAGTATGGGGGATCAAATTGAACATTATCAGAAGCTGCTGAAACAGACAGAAGAAGAATTGGAGCTGTTGAAAACGAAACTCCAGATGTTGTTTGATAAAGCAGACGAAACTTCTGGACTATTTCAGGAAATCAGTGCATTATTGGGTGCCATTGACTGTGCCATTAATGATGCCGTGTTCTATATTACCGGACGGGGAAAACTTTCTGGGGAAAATTGGAGAGAAATAATATCAACCGCAATCAATGAAATTAATATATATAATAGTTTAAATGAAGTTTTTCAGGTGGAACTTGGGATCAATATTGAAGAGCTTGAAGCTTTATATGGGAAAAATGAAATAGAAATTATAAAAGAATATATGATAAATAATAGTGTGAATGTTATAAATAATAAAAGTAAAAAGTTGGTTGTTATAAAAACATTAGAACAATTGTCTGGTAATTCGGTTAAACTTGATGGAAAAAACTATCAATTTAAGAGAGGCGATTCAACGGTTGTCTATGAACTTACTGCTGATAAAGTAAAACAAAAAATTAAAATGGGGAGTATAGGATGGAATAATGTAGAAGTTATTATTCCGCAAAAAGTGGATGGAATTATTAATGATCAGAGAATAACCTTTTATCCATTAGAAAATTGGGGGACAGTTGGAAAAGGAAATTATGGAGAGGGTGTTCAAAAGGATCTAGATGGTAAATATAAAATAGCTGTAGGGCCTAAAATATTAGACCCCAATTATCCATCAAGTGGTAAATTATGGAAAGATGATTTTGTTAATTTACCAAATGAAATAAATTTAGTCTTAGAGAATAAGAATACAGGTGAAAAAAGGATTATTGAATGTGTGGTAAACGATTGCAAAGCACATACATATAATACATATCCAGACGGGCAGTCTTATGATACTGGAGATCATGCATTGTTTAATATAGATAATGGCTTAATTCAAACTGGAATTGCATATCCTAATAGTGTTAATGCGTCAAAGAACAAGTCGTGTTCAGTAGAAACAATGTCAGGAACAGTAATTGAATTTACGGGTCAGGAAATTGATTTTAATATATATGATTACAGATTAGAAGAAATCATAATTTTGGAGAATTAGGAAATGAAGAAATTATTATTATTATTATTTATAATATTGATATGTATGTGTGGCTGTGAGAAAACCATTCAAAATACGGGGAAATATGTTATAGATGGAATTGCTATAGGTGATGTGATATATAACCCAAAGGATTTGAAAACAAGCTCTTATGTAAAAAGCTATTTAAGCACACGAGATTTTCCATATGAAAGTATGAAGGTTGTAAGTGATGAAGTTTATGAAGTTCTTAAAGATGCTTATGGGAAAATGGACTTTAGTGTTGAATTTAAAGGAGGGAATATCGAGGATAATTCCGAGTATATTTATGCCGGTCTTAAACGGACAGAACAGGAAATGAAAAAGATAGATGAGCATTTTGATCCGCATGAATATATTTACTATGTATTTGACATGGATGGTGATTTGCTCCCGGAAATCTGTGTCTGGAAATATATGACATATATTTTTAAATATGACGCGGAAGAGGATAAGGTTCATTTATGGCATGAAATAAAGTCGCCGTGGGAGCAGGTCTTTGGAACAAACAAGGTAGGATGGAACTGGGAAGGAGTGCGTTGCAGTATGTGTGAATTAGATCAGAATGGAGATACTGTCTCCGGAGTCTATTTCATGGAAGAGGCAGCATGGAGTAATGGAAAAGTAACATTTCTTGTGACTATGCCATTTGACCTGTCTGATGATCAAAAATTTGTATGGACCGAGAAAATGGAAAACGAAGCATATTATAGTCAGGAAGATGATTTGCTCTTCTTTCCGGTCTTAAAAGAGCAGTATCAGCAACTTACAAAACAATTTTATGAAGCAGAAACACTGGCAGATCAGGGAAGAAAAAAGGTAGGTTATACATACGATGAACTTTTAGGTAAAAAAATGTGTGAACAGTGTACAAAAATGAAAGCAATCTATTTGTAGATTTTATTGAGAAACAAATACAAAATACTACATTCTTATGGGAAGAGGAAAAATAGATGAAGAGGAATTTACAGTGAAAATTTATGAAATTCTTTTAGGGATCATTGTACTGGGAATGACACAGCTAAGTCAAATCCAAGTCAGTGTGGAGGAATACAATGTTGTTGCAGAATTAGATTATTCTGACACAAAGGTGAGTGATGTCGCTATAGAAGCGGATGAACAGGAAAATATGGAGTGGATTGAAGGTGATGAAGAATGGGCAGACAGACGAACGAAAAGTAATTCTACCTTGCAAGTAACCATAGAGCGTACAGACCGTTCAATGGTTAATGAGGATGGATTGACGATAGCAATTATTTATTATGACAGACCAATTGTTTCTGGAGATACCGCTGTAGCAGAGAAAATCACAGAATTTTTTGAAGAAGAAGAACAGGACTGGTTTGCAGGAACGGGAAGATTATTAGATTTTCCCGGAAATGATTATGGTAATATATTCGACCACTTTTTAGGTAGAGTGGCTGATCGGCGAGAAAGGTATGGTGATGAGTATGTGGCAGAAGAGCCGTGCTTATATAGCCTGGAAAGCAGGATTATGTATATGGATGATAATATTTTGAGTATCTTGCAGATTAAAGAAAAACGAGCGGAACGAGGGGGACATTATTATTATGGCTGTACATTTGATCTGCATACAGGTGAACTTCTGAAGCTTAAGGATCTGGATATAAGTGCGGACGATATAAAAAATATATTCTCAAAAGATGAATATCTGGATCACTTTAGTGAAATGTCGGAGGATTATATTGTTGTAGCGTATGAAGAAGAATATGATATGTCAGGCCAGTTCTATGTAGATGAGAAATATCTGTATCTGCTGGATAATACGCTAAAGAAATATAATGATGGAATCATATACCGGATCGATGAGGCAGGGGAACTGGTCACGCTGCGATATGTAGTGGAAAGGGATGGTAATAAGAATAGAATCCTTACATGGATCACGAAAGACGGCGCATTGTGGTAGGTGCTGGCTGAATCGCAGCTTGAACAGCAGGAAAGAAGATAAAGGAGCCTAATGATGAAGCTTACGATAACAATAAGAATACAACAGAAATCCTATGATATTCAGGTCTCGGATTCGCAGAAAATCATGGAAACCTTACAGATATTAAATGACAATCTGGATTTTTTCTGCATGGACAGCATTCCGGAATATGTGCAGGAAATGGATAGTGGGAGAAAGATCAGTACACGATGTACTTATGAGCAGGCACATCTCTATTCGGGAAGTGAACTTTTACTATAGGTGTGGTGAGTGTTGGATGCATTGTCACAGTAGTCATTGTATGGGAATAGAGTAGGGAAGAGAAAAATGAGAAGTATGAGTAAACAGAGAAATAAGATCATTTTCGTTATAGTGATTAGTATGGTGTTGTCTGCCTGTGCAGTTAATGAAGTTCCAAAAGAGAACGAGAGATATATAGAAGAGACAGGGGATGAAGATTCTGAAAATGCCCGGGAAGAGCCGAAAACAGAAGCTGTTCCGGAAGAGCAGGAA
>OGOZ01000481.1_pt1 | contig 27086 bp, 32 predicted proteins | sample 1552801 | NCBI WGS metagenome assembly OGOZ01 (sample SAMEA2580196, study PRJEB22360) | human gut metagenome | biome: human gut; feature: human-associated habitat; material: faeces | place: Denmark | collected 2008/2010 | reverse complement strand
ATGCCGCATTGGTGTCATTGCATTGATAGTAATAATCTGAATTATAATAAGTCCAGTCACTGTGACTATCAGAATAGTATTTCTCATTCAATGCTTTTCCTTCCTGATAGTTCGCCTGACCTGCCGCCCTTGCATTTTCTTTCGCAAAAACCTCATACATCTCACTTACAATCTGTGTATTATCTGCTTCATTGGTTCCGGATGTCTGATGCTGCCCAGTCCGGTAAGTACGCATGGAAGTACAACATTTCTCAAAATAAGAATCAAGCTCCTCGCTGCTCACCTTTCCAGCATAAAAATCCTGCATATAATCCGAAATCTCTTTCTGCATTGCATAGCCAAAAGAATCTCCAAATGTGCTTTTCGGCATGCCTGTCACTACATTAAATTTTTGATAGCAGTCACATACATATACCAGTGGTTCTGTCATTTTCTCAAAGGTGTCTTTCCGGGTTTGAAGTTCTTTTTCCAACTCCTTTACTTTTTCTTTGTATTCATCATATTTACTTGTATCATTTACAATATTATTTACATTGTTTGAAGCAAGAGTTCCAATGTGAAGGGTACTATCACTCATATGTTATCTCCTAAATAATTTTATATATGTCTCATCGTTGTCATTTTCCGTTTCTGTTCCAGTCAATTATAACTTTTCCAATCTTTCCAGAAACGCAACATAGAATTCTCTTTCTTTCATACAAGCCCTCTGAACTTCTATGCTTTTAGGGACATATTCCAGTGGATGGTCTAAATTATATAAAGCCTGTTTCGTTGCCTGAATTGCAGATTCTGTTGTGTTTCCCAAAATGTCGATGTTATCCACATCGCCCTCGCCTTTAATCTGCTTATTCAACCTTTGTATCATCATCTGTGATATATGGCTCAACATTCCGTTTTTCTTTATTCCCATACCATTCGCATTTACTTCCTTCGCTGCTTCCATCCATGCATCTTTTACATCCTGCGGAGCATTCGGACCAATCATATCAAATGCTTTTTCGTTAAAATCCGTATCTTCCATATATGGATTTATACTCTCATTTTCCTGTTTGGCACGTTCTGTACTAAATTGAGGAATATCATTCTGTCTGCGTCTGTTTTCATATGGCACACCATTCATAGAATAGTTGGAACTAATCTGCATATATCAATCCCACATTTTTTATTTGAATTGCATTATTATCATTAGGCTTTCGCTTCAAAAACTGGTCTTTTCTCCAGATAATCCGGTAGTTCTTTTAATTCAGAATTCATACCATTCTTTACGGCATTATATTCCTTCCAGTAAATGGAATAGAATTCATCTTTTTTTGTAAGTTCTGCCCTTAACTGCAATACCTGCCTTGAAATAGAGTCTTGTTCTGTCTTATCAGTAGCATTGGCAGCCTTTTGTGCCAGTTTCTTAATCTCACTCACAAATTCAGTCTGTGTTTTCGTACTTTTTCCTTTCGATGGAATATAAGACCAGTTTGGTTCTCCATTACTACCAGAAGTAATTAACTGTTCCTATATTTGAAAAAACGATTCCCATAAATCCACCTCCCAGTTCATAAATAAATCTATACCTTTATATCTACTGACCTTCTGTCACTCTACTCTCTGGTGATGCCAACCAATGCACCAATTTGATATTTCCCTTTTACCGAATCCTTTTATGCCTTACTGTGTTTACATTCATCCTCTTACCTCAATCTGTATATAATATCTTCAAATTACGGTTCTCAAATACCCCAAAATTTAGATGCCAGCTCCCGGTTTATGATAGATGAGAGAAAATTAGGATTATTATTCTGAAATGCCTTCAGACTTTTCAGAAAAGTTGCTTTATTCTCTGTCTTTATATCTGAAAAAGTTGCATCCAGCTTCTGGTCTTTTACATTTTTCTCCACATATTCCTCCGACTGCTTTTCGTAATCGTCGACCATTGATGGATTCTTCTTTGCTGCATTTCCATACCAATTTGTAAGGTATTTTAATGCATTAAGCTGTCCGTCCTCATTGCTGCTTTCTTTACTAATCTTCTGATATTCCGTGTATGCACTGCCGTCCATCGTCCTCATCATATCAAGCGCATTTGTAGTCTTTATAAGATTACTGCCATGTCCAAGATATCTACCTTTCCGTACTCCATAGTCCATATTTCCGTTATTGTCGGCTTTTCCTGCGCTCGCAAGCTTTGCGATAGACTCCATCGCTTCCAAAAATGATTTTCTGCTATCTTCCGGGATAAAATTCTCTGCCGCATATTCCGCTTTTTTCATACCAAGTGAAATATTTGCCTGCCGTTCTTCCTCTGTCATAAAACCAGTGTTTCCGACAAGGAAATTCTGACGGATGATATCATACACAAATCCCTGCTCCTCTTTGCTACAGTTCTCCACCGCAGATACAACCGCCTTGTCTGCACCGTACATCCCGGAATATGCTGGAAGTTCTAATGACTTATCAACCTGCGTGATTTCTTTTTGAAACACTGCATTTCTCGCATCCATTGCTTCCCGCTGCTCTTTCGTTACATTGGCATCCACTATACCTTTCTTGTTTTCCACAAGTGCAGCCATTCCGTCTCCCGAAAACTCAACAATAACCGCATCTCCATACTGCGAACCAATATCCTTCATCGCCTGCAGAGTTTCTTCCCTTGACATCTTGTCCATAACCTTATTGCCATGTTCATCCGTAGTGTTAAATTCATACTTTACAAGGGTATCTTTCTTATATGTACCGTTCCCATATGAAGGAATATTCGTTGTTCCTCTGTAAAACTGACCGTAATCAATATTCATAATACATCTCTCACCTTTCGTTTTATGTTCAGTAATTAATGATAACTATTTTATATATCGGACTACTTGTGTAATATTTTTATACTTCTTTATCTATCTTGCTCGATGTCAAAGAAGAATCCGTCTTAGAGTACGTACCATTATTTGTATAGGTTGCACTCGCCCGGTTTGCAGCATTTGATATACCAGTTGCTTTCTGCGATATTTTGCTTACAAAAGAATTATATCCTGTAAAGACCGTTTTCAGCGAACTGATATCTGCCTGCTTTAAAGCATCCTCATCTAATTCCAACTTGTTTCCTTTTCCTATGGTAATACCTATTTTGGCAAGCATATTACTGTTTTTGTCTGTCATTCCAGTCATCCATGTAGCATTTCGCAATACATCCTTTGTATTAGATTCTCCGGCTTCCTTAACTACATCATTATAATCTTCAACAAAAGATTTTACTGCCTTGGTGATTTTATCCCAGTCATAATCCTCTACCTCAATCTCTTCCCCCGTTTTTTCATCTTTCTTTTTTATTTTCTTTTTTTCCCAAAGAGAAGAGTCATTCAAAGCATCTGCTGATTTTTTCAGAGAATCTGCACTTGTTTTCATCAAGGTAAGTTTTTGTATAATCACTAAAACTTTTGATTTCTGACATAACACCAGCCTCCTTTCTGAACTATAAACGTATATCTATCGGTGTATATACTACCGACTGTCCACTTTCTGATGCTGGATTTTTTATTGTTTCTGCTGTTTCTGTTTTAACATCTGCATTCTCTGATGCATCTGTTGCCGTATCTGCATTTTCCTGTGTATTCTCTGCTTTCTGCGTTTGATCCTTCTTTGTTTCTGCTGCATCTGTACGGTTGTCTGCCTTTGCTGCTTCTTCCATAGATTTATTTGCATCTGAAAGTGAAGACATCTGTGATGCTGTTGCAGACTGCGCTTTTGCCTGCAAATCTGCCAGTTCTTCTTCTTTCTTTTCGGTATTGCCTTTTCCGGCATCCTGCTTGATTTCAGACGCAATCACACCGACTCTTCCTTCCATCTGTGTTGCCATACTACCCTGCACTTTTGCTTGCTTCATAGATGAATCTGCGGAAATCATTGCCCGCATACCTGCCTGTGACAAGCCTGTTCCTTTCTTTGCAGATGTATTTTTTGTACCAGCCACCATATCATCCATAGATGATTTTTTACTCTGCTGTTCCTTTCTCTGTTCAATCTGGTGCTGTCTTAACTGTTGATTGAGATTTGTAATTTCCTGTTGTATCTCCTGACGTTTCTTCATCTTATCCTCTAATGACAGTTCTTCATTTGATGATAAGTCCTGCAATTTCTGCTGTGCATTTGCAATCTGATTCTGAATATTTTTACTCACAGAATCATTCGCCTGTGCCATTCCCATTGCTCCTGTCTGCGTATTCGTTCCGTTAAATCCATTAATTTTCATCATTTCGTTGTCCTCCTTGAACTAATACTCTGAAATCTGTTTCCTAAAAATCTGTATAACATGATTTCTCTTTATTTTTTCTTTCGGCATATCTTTCTTCACAATAAACTGTGATGTTGTGAACCGCCCTTTTTTCGTTGTGAAGCATCAAAAAATTCTGTAATTTCTGTAATTTACAAAATACATAGTGCCAATTTATTTCTTTATTCTACCTGCATCATAATGCTAAGGATTACTTCCTCATTTCCCTGCTCCAGGGATATATCTCCCATATACATTCTGGCAACCCGGCGAATGTTATTCAAACCCATTCCATGTTCCCTCCCAGATTTGGTTGTTTCTGGCAAATCGCTGTCACCAAAATTAAGATGACCCACAAAACTGTTTTTTATGGTTATCATAAAGATACTGTTTTTCCGAAAAGAAGAAATGCTGATATACGGATCATCTCCACTTACATTTTCCATGCAGTTATTCAAGGCATTATTCATGATCACACTCAAATCAAATGCATTTAACTTCGTATTCTGCGGATAATGAAAATCCGACAGAAACCGAATCTGCCTTTCTTTTGCTTCTCTCAGCTTTTCCATCAAAATAACATCAATTACCGGACTTCCTGTCTTTATTTCCGGAGATACCTCGTCCCATTCATTTTTCAGATGTTCCAAGTATTCTGCAGCATCATCCATATTATTATGTGCCACCAGATGTTCCAGTGTCTGTATATGATTTCCCATATCATGGCGCATGGAGCGGATATCCCGATACAACTTTTCGACTTCCTCGATATGCTTTTTCATGTCACTGATCTGATTTAATACCAGCTCTTGTCCCCGCTGTTCTTCCTGCATCTCTTTCCAGTTTTGAAACATTACAATCACAACAAGAATAGCAACTATGGAAATCAGATAGTGTAAAAAGCTTAAAGCTCCATAAAATCCATATGTATCAATCAAGTTCTTTCCAGTATCTCTTTCGTATATCATGAGATAATATTGTAAAATGCCATACCCAGTGACGCCTACAAGTGAAGGTATAATAAGCATTACCATCTCTTTGACGCTCATTTCATCTTTTTTGTATATATACGCTTTATTGATCAGTCCTATTGCAACCGCAATAAAAGCAATACAAAGTACAATATCCAAAACTCTGGTTCCAACATATAGTCCGTATTGCAACCACACTTTTTCTGCACTCATATTCCGAAATACAAGTGCTTTTGTAACAAGATCATCAAGTCTGGCTGCCATTGCAACCGTTAACCATCGGATAGAAAAGAACGTAATTGCAAGAAATATTTTCTGATATATATTTCTTCTGTCCTCTACATACATTGCAAGAAACGCTGCTATAACTCCAATCAGATATGCGGAAAAATTATCAATCTGTGGCGGAATCATATATAAAACAAGCATAATCGTAATATAAACAATACTGACTGCCACAGCCCCTTTTTTCTTTTTTATATAGGGACAAACAAATTTTCCAAAATAGATTCCTGTAATCATAAGGAGTGCAATAACAGAAATCTTCGATGTAACCATCCAACATTTTTCTACCCAACTCATCCGATTTCTTTTCCTTTCCTCTGATTATATTTCAAATATTGTTTTACAAACTCAGAATAATTCTGTTTTGCAATCAATGCAGTTCCATTTTCCATCGTCACACAATTTGCATCATATTTCTGAACATATTTGAAATGTACGAGGTAGGCTCTGTGTGTACGAAAAAAATCTGCTCCCGCAATTTCACTCAGTTCCTGCAATTTTCCATAATATTCAATATTCGTATCCCGTGTATGGATAATGACTTTTCGATTATATACCTCGGCATACACAATATCCTTCAAAAACACTTTCATATGGCTTCCTCCGGACTGCACCATCATGTATTTTTCATCCGATTGATTTTCAGAATATTTTTCAATGCTTCTGACTGCACGTTTCACAACTTCCTCAAATTTTTCATCTGAAAATGGTTTCACCAGATAATGAAATGCTGCAACATCAAATGCCTGAAAAACATACTCCTCCACAGCAGTTACAAATATCAATACCATTCTTTCATTTTTCTGACGCAGAATCCTTGCCGTTTCCATTCCATCCATTCCTGGCATCTGAATATCTAAAAATAGAATATCCGGCTCACAACCACTTGCAATCAATTCATCACCAGATAAATATTTATCTATTACTGCATCCGGTAATAATTTCTTTATTTTTTCTTCTAATATCAATCCTATAGATTTTTCATCATCACAGATTGCTATTTGCATCTTGTCACTTCCTTACTTACATACAATTATATTTATTATATCGAAAAAGTTCTTTAAATAGCTAGCCGCCATGTTGTGAACCGACCTTTTTTTGTTGTAAAATAGAATATCACATATATCGCTTTATCTGCTTCCTGTTAATTTGTTTTATCCGACACACGCTCCTGGGAGTGACTGTATCTATCAAAAAAAGAAGTCAGCAGTTTATTCACGCACTACTGACTTCCTATACTACTTATTTTAATTGCCTCCCACATCCATCTGAATCTGATATCTTGGAATTGTCCCATTTTCCTTTTTATAAGCCAGAACATCATAAATCATCTGCTTATAATGATAGTAGTAAGCTCTTTTCCCCATTCTGAAGTTCACGACCATTTCGCTCCCGTGCCTTTACAAGTGCTTGTGCTGCTGTTACATTGTTTGTAGTAAGAGTTCCAATGTGAAGGGTACTATCACTCATATACTTTTAACATCATATCGCTTTTCTAAACACCCCATAACTATATTAACAATTTCTGCCGTTGCCCCATTTCTGACAGGACTACAATTCATTACCAATACTTTCATTTTGATCTCCGCTTTCATGTACCATATTTTTATCTGATATCATAGAATCACCACATCATCAATAACAGTCGCAATATCTTGCGATTGTTTCTTGGTTTGTAATATATAATTCGGGGGGTGAAGTAAATCGGAGATATACAGAGGAATCATTTTCCTCTACCCCTATTCCACACCTTATCTTCCACCTTATCTTTATCAGCTTCTCGTTAATATCTGTGGTACTATCAAAACAGGTACCATATAGGTATCACAATAAAAGAAAAAGCCCCATAAAGGGCTTGTTTACGCCATTTATGAAGCTCTGTTTAATATTCAAACTCGGCAAATTGCTTCTTTTGCAACCGCTATTTTGAATAAACTGCATCGTTTCTGGAAAGAAGATATACACAATACTGATTCATGCTGATACCTTCCCTTTTAGAATGTTCTGCAAGGGAACGATGAAGACTTCGTGGGATTCTAAGTTTAAACTGTCCAGAATAATCCTCTAAGCTGTCCGGCTCATGGATTTCAATACCATCTTCCAGGGCAGCTTCCAACCATGCTTTCTTGGCATCTAAAGCGTTTGCGACAGCGGATTCTACTGTTTCTCCACAGGTAATACATCCCGGAAGCTCCGGAAATGAAACCACAAAACCGCCCTCATCCTTATCTTCTACAATTTCCATACGATAATTCATTGCAAAATAATCATTCAGCGTTTTCATCATTCACAGCCTCACTTTCCACAATCTGCTTTACCATCTCTACATACACTTTTTTGATGGGTTCATGCTTCGGTATCGTAATCGGTTGACATCCGGCTTTTCTGAACGTGTAATGACTGCTTCCGCCCTTTGGGGCATTCATTACATATCCATAGCTTTCCAATACCTTACGCAATTCATCAAACCGGAGGTCTTTTGATAAAGCATATATTCTCGTTAATAGTTTATCCCATTTTGACATTGTGAATACCTCCTGTCTATATTATATGTGGTATCACATTTGGTGTCAATATTTTTTATCAAAAGAGATTTACATTCAGAATAATATCTATCATTTCTTGCTTTCCATTAGTATATGCCATACAATTATCTTTCATATATTTCTTTCTCTTTTCGTATTTCCATTTCTACACAAAGCATAGCATGGTCCGGATATCCCGCAGGAATTTTCCATACTTTCCCCGGCACTATATCGGCTTTATCCGGATACACATCGATATCTTCGCTTAAGAAATCCCAACAATACGATTCATTGCATGTGATTCCTTTATATATAGCATGATCAAGTCTTTGAAAACTCGTAATTATACCATTCTCAAAATTATCCACAAATATGGCTGAGCAATCATCAAATCCACCACTATAAGAGCCCTTATAATCGCGATAATGCTCACTCATTCTCATCTGCAAAATATTGAAATCCCCAGCAATAATCCAAGGATTCTTCTGCATCCTAAGCTTCTTATTCATCCATTTCGATATCAATAACGCATTTTCTAAGCCCTGAATATATCTACAACCAATGATTGTTATAAAGGCCAATGCGTCTAAAGCAAAGCATTTATAATACCGGTATTGAAATTATTCTAGATTACACATCTGACAACCTTTTCCTCCAATGCCAGCTTTTTATTGTATTCGGTTGCTTCAACGATTAAATCTTTTATATATTTGTATGTTTTTCCATTATCGGCACCTTGTGCAAAATTTGCACAAGGTGAATTTTCATCAATTCACCTGCTATCTCATTACTCAAGACTCTCATAATACTGTCATCACCCCTATCTTTCGCCAGAAGATTAATATTACCATACCAGACTACTTCCTGGTCAATAACGGCAAAACACTCACATGATTCCTCTACTGTTTTAATATAAAATCCTGCTTTGTGCATTTCTTCATGTAACTGCATCCAATATGATGTATCTCCAAATCCATAGGAGTCCGGTGTCCATGTTACTATTGTAATCTGAACTCCCGATGCCTGTTTTTCTTTTAGCATATTAATCAGTTCATAGACTTTTTGGGGTAGGCGAGTTATTTGTTTTCTAATAGGTTGTAATTGTATACCAGGATAAAATAATTATCACTTTCTATTTCTTTTATTGGTTCTACATAGTTTTCACTATATTTATAGGTGACATATTCATCAGCCTTCAATAATAAGAAATATTCCTTATAGGAATTGTCCTTATACCAGTTTATGTTGGTCTGGTATGCTCTAGGTGATACGCCCGACTCGTTTACATTGATACATCTGACCTTTACATCATTGTCGGATAATAATGTGATACTATTTGCATTCCAGAAGGTTCCATAGCCATATTGAAGATTATTTTTTTCTAATGTATCTATAACATTTTCTAATGCCTGATTACTTTCTGACCGGGTATTATTAATTTTTAATATACCAATCGCGGAAATAATCATTAATATTTCTATTGGAATTACTATAATTGCAAACATTCTATGATACTGCTTTTTATCATATATCCATTTTGCAAACATAATACATAAAATAACAGATGTCCCTACAATTGGAGATAATCGCCAACAGGCTGTATTTAAACTTCCAAATACCCAGCCTAATAAAATCAGTGCTGTCATAAATGAATGTGTTAATATCATAAGCTTATAGGCTATGGTTTCAAATTTGTTATACATTATTGTCATTATAATAGGAACAATCAAAACTACTAAGGAGCATATTATTTTTAACAGCTCTATAATACCCTCGCAAGAATATATTAACATTCCGCTTCTAACCTCTACGCCGAATAATGTAAACCATTGCGGAACAAAGCTTAGAAAATTATCCAGCCACTGACTTTGCTTAGAAAATTTCGAATATCCTTCCTGATAGCCTGCTACTATGTTTCCATTTGCTATTTTCCCTAACAGCATACCTACAATAATAGCTAATATTAAAGCTAAAATTATTTTATATTTCTTTTCATTTTTTTTGCTGGCAAAAGGTGTTTTTACGTCAAAAAATATATTTGCCATAATTGCTGCCAATACCGGTAAGCCATATATAGTAAGGGCTTGTATACCGTTCATTGAGCATAGTACTGTCCAGATTAAAAGTAATATCATATATTTCTTTTTTGATTTTTCACAATTAAGCACTCTTAGTACAAGACCTAATCCTACCATAACAAAAAGTAGTCCCAGACTATAATATATTATGTGGCACCAGAATATTTCTCTTAGCTTTTCGCTTATGGAAACTATTAAAAACAGTGCTGAAACTCCAAAAACACTCCATTTATAGCTAAAGTTCATAGACCTTAGCAAAAAGGCAAGTGCCAGGCCAAAGCATATTGCAAATAACACCATACCACATAGCTGTGCTGTCATACTGACACCAAATATTGCTACAAACGGAACCATTAAAAGCTGTCCACCAAAAGGCAGCAGACAGGCGTAATAAAAGTCGCTGTTCATAAGAGCCTTTCCATCTAAAACAGCCTCTGCCCAGGTAATAGTATCTGTACAGTCGGCATGATAATAGCCCTTTGAAATAAAAATAATATAAAAAAATACAATTCCAATAGATACTGCTCCCATCAGGGATACTGCTACTTTTACTGCCTTGTTATTTTTGCTCATGATATTCCCCCTCTGTATTTACATTCCATATGTTAGACTTGTCCTTTCTGTCCTTTATGATGTTGTCTACAGCCTCAAAAGAAGTAACCATTGAATGGTCCATATTGTTATATCTATGCTGACCGTTTCTGCCTACACAATACAAATTGTCATAGGTATTTAAATAATCTACTAATTCATCTATCTGGTCATAGGTATCAAAATATGCCGGATATGCTTTTTTAACCTTTTCCCTGTGTGCATCAAGGACAGCCTTTTCATCTGAAATAATACCCATTTTAACAAGCTCCTGACTTGCAAACCTTATACATTCTTCATCTGACATATTGTAAAAATCGTCACCCTCATTGCAGAAATACTCTAAGCCTATCCATACCTTATGGTCTATGTCCTTTACAAGATATGGCGACCAGTTATTAAATATCTGGATTCTTCCAAGCTTTACATCAACGTCCTGTACATAAATCCAGCAATCCGGAACAATGTTGTTAATAGTTTTTATATTTGTCTGATTTTTAAGATTAAGCTTATCCACCAATAAGCCTACTGTAACAAAATCTCTGTATGGAAGTCCCTTTGCAATAGCAGCAATATTTTCCGGAACGCTATTCATCCCTGCTGTTAAATCCTTAAGTGGCATTGAGGAAATGAAAATATCACCCTCAAGCTCTACCTGCTCTCCGGCCTTCTCATAAACCACACTCCGGATTTTTCCGTCTGAATTGTTTATTTTTACAACCTTTGCATTTTTAATAATGCTTCCACCCATATTTTCCACTTTGCCTGCTGCTACCTCCCAAAGCTGTCCCGGACCATACTTTGGATAATAAAATTCCTCAATAAGAGAGGTTTCCACCTTTTTATTTTGGGAATTTTTCTTAAATATTTTTGAAAATACATCCTTTATAATTGCGACTATTGAAAGTCCCTTAACTCTTTGAGCCCCCCAGTCTGCTGATATTTCTCTAGGGTGGCGTCCCCACAGCTTTTCTGTGTAGCCCTCAAAAAACATAGAGTACAATTTTCTTCCAAATCTATTTATGTAGAAATTTTCTAAGGAGGTTTCTTTTTTCTTAAACACACACGCCTTTAGATAGCTAAAGCCTGCACATATAGTTGTAAAGAAGCCCATATTTTTTATAGTCTCCCACTTTAAGCTAATAGGATAATCAAAGAATTTTTTCTTATAGTATATTCTGGACACCCTATTTCTAATAAGCATTACCTCATCGTCCTTTTCCGGGTCCGGTCCGTTTTCAGCTAATGCTTTTTTTCTTCCTAATATTTTGTCATCATAGGCATCTGCACCCTGAGTAGGCATAATTCCAGCCCACCACTTCGTAACATTATCATCCTTGGAGAAAAATCTGTGTCCTCCTATATCCATACGATTTCCATTGTGCCTTACAGTTCTTGAAATGCCTCCTATCTCATTACTTTCCTCTAATATAATAATTTCATATTCATCCTTAGTATTTTTCAAAAGCTGAAATGCCGCAGTAATACCTGCCGGGCCAGCTCCAATAATAACTACTTTTTTCATAATAATCTCCAATCTATTTTTTTCTATACAAAGTAATTTTTCTAGCTACAAAATTCCAAACTAAAACTATAATAGTCGCTATAACTTTTGAAACCATAAAATACAAGCCTGCAATCTCTGTAAGCACATACATTATTATTTCAGTAAATCCTAAGCCTATTACGCCTATAATTCCATAGACCAGAAATTCTATCTTTCCGTTTACGCTGCTGTTCTCAAAAACCAGCAGCTTGGATAGTCCATAATTAACGGCAAGACCTATAACAAAAGCAAATATTACGGATATTAAATAGTTTACACCAATAGTTGTAATTAAGAAAAGGCTCCCTCCGTCTGCCAAAAATGCAACTCCCCCAACAAATATGTATCTAAAAAATTGTATAAAGGTATTGCTGCTTTTTGTTATAAACAGATTTTTGAAGTCTAACTTAAATATATAATCAAATAGTTCTTTCATATAGTTCTCCTCATAGTTTCATAATTAAAATTATATATAATTATTCATACTCTTTCAAGCCAATTTTCACGATATTAAACTGTTGTTTACACCTGATACAGTCTATACATATGCACTAATTAATTTCGTCATTTAAAATTCTAACTGCCACTAAAAACTGCAAGCATTTTGCAAGCGCAGAAAACGGGCAGCCTCATAAATGCTGGTTTCCCGCTGTTTTAACATTATTCAAACTCGCCAAGTTCCGGCGAATTAAACTCTATTTACCCACTTCTCTGGATCTTTATAAAATACTGCTTTATCTTTAAATAACTGTATTGCATCCTGCTTTAAATGTTTCTTATTGACATTATGAATTTATCGTACTAACCTAAACTCGTAGAATATATTTCAATAAATGTAATGTTTCGAAAACTTTTGGTTCCGATTATAATAGAGCGGCTTTTAGCATCTCTCATTGGAACCTGCCAGTGCAAATCTCTGCTTTGAGACGGTTCCCTTTATCACAATTACCAAGCCAATCTGTTTGGTACCATTCTTCATTATTCACAATTCTGTATAAATAAAGAACAACTCATGTGGGATTGGGGATATGCCTCACTCATTATTGGAATAAGAAAATAACTGCAAAGGAGATTTTTACTATGAAAGAAATAATTTTAGGAAATCACATACGAAAGGTTCCTTCAGTTGCAGTTGGATGCATGCGCCTTTCTGAAAAATCGAAGGATGAGATGAATCGTTTTATTCATGCAGCTCTGGAACAAGGTGCATATCTCTTTGATCACGCGGATATCTATGGTGATGGTATGAGCGAGAGCATATTCGGCGAAGCGTTCGCAGATGATTCATCCATAAAGCGTGAAGATATTTATCTTCAGTCAAAATGTGGCATCCGCCAAGGCTTCTATGATCTCTCAAAGGAGCACATTCTGAAATCTGTCGATGGCATTTTACAAAGGCTCCATACAGATTATCTTGATCTTTTGCTTCTTCACCGTCCGGATGCACTCGTAGAACCGGAAGATGTTGCTGCTGCATTTGATGTTCTTTATGAAAGCGGAAAGGTTCGCCATTTTGGAGTTTCAAACCATAAGCCGATGCAGATTGAACTGCTGCAAAAATATGTCCGCCAACCACTCGTTGTCAATCAGGTTCAGTTCAGCATCCCTGTTTCCAATCTTGTTGCAAATGGCATGGAAGTCAATATGGAAACCCCAGGTTCAATCGATCACGATGGAAGTCTGCTCGACTACTGCCGCCTCCACAATATCACTCTCCAGGCATGGTCTCCGTTTCAGATGCCGGCATGGAAAGGCTGCTTTCTCGGAAGCGACGAATACCCTGAACTGAATAAAAAACTTCATGTGATTGCCGAAAAATATAATGTCAGCGATACTACTATTGCGGCTGCGTGGATTTTACGTCATCCGGCAAATATGCAGATTGTTACCGGCACTGCAAGTGAAAGCCGCCTGAAAGAAATTATCGCGGCATGCGATATTACTCTGACTCGTGAGGAATGGTATGAGCTGTACCTGGCGGCAGGTCATCTGCTTCCATAGGGATTATCGATTACCGGCATTATTTTCAAAATGCCGGTAATCCTTAGAATTAGCAAGTTGTACAAAAGAATCTTCTCTTTTACGAAGTCTGGTCTCATAAACGAGATAAAGGTTCTGGCAGATGCAGAGCTTGTGAACAATCTGGAGCAACTGGCAGCTGCAGCAAGTGTTACACCAACACCAGAACCACCATATGGAAATCCACTACTTGAAGCAGCCGGAATATCTTACAACCATACAGAAATATCTGATACAGGTACTTCCTCAGCAAATGCTATAGCATCAAATTAGTAGCAGGGCATAAGAAAAAGTCTCGGAATCCGCAGTTTAGCGGGTTCCAAGACTTGTGGCTATTATTCAAACTCTTCCCAAAGGAAGTATCATCAAATCAAAAATGCTGATTTTATGCGGCATTCCACCGCATCTGTTTCATCTTATGTTACTCTTTTCATATCGTTTTCAAAAACTTTAGTAGCAAATCAGTTGCAATTATTCAATATTACTTCCACGAAATCCATGGCAGATATAATCTACTTTTACTACTAAAAACGAATAATCAACAACGGCTTGCGGGTACATACTTTGTTCCTACTGCCGCCCAAAAAAGAAAGGAGCAAAACCATGAGCAATCAACATAAAAATCCAACCATCAGTTTTAGAATTACTGACGCTGAACGAAAACAAATTGAATCCCGTATTCTTGCCAGCGGAATGATGAAGAAAGATTACTTTGTCCGTTCCTGCATCTATAACCGCATCTGCGTTGTTGGCAAGAAAGAAACGATATATCCATTGGTACAGACTATAAATGCACTGTACCTACAATTACTTGAAATACAGAAGGCATTTACCACAACAACCAGCACCCCTGATATGCTTCATTCTTCAGATGAAATCAAGGAGTTGCAGACAGAATATACCAATATGCTTACAGCTATTATTGACCTCTTAGATGGCGCCAAATATCTGTGGGGAGGAGACTGCCATGAACAACAATCTTAATTTTCAATTTGGTATGTATGAACCTACCACAGACTCTATCATTGTCAATGCCGGCGAGAACTCCGTTCTTATTATCCGCTGTAAGGAATGTAATTGCTCCGTTACCTTTGATGACCCGGATGATGTTGTATATCTTTACCGGCTGGCAGAGGAATCACCTCTTCTGTATGCCAAATTGGCATTGAGAAAACGCGGATTGCAGGATTATGTGGATGCGATGAATTGGTTTAATTGATACTATATTATGCATTAGTGAACAAATTGTTTCCGAGGTTTGAACCATATTATGACGCAAACCTCGGAAGCAATTTCTATTCGGGATATATGCCTAAGGCTCCATTGTTTATGTACTATTCATCTAACAAAGTCTTTTGACGATAAGCCTTCGCATCACCAAGCAATTTTACGGCTCTATTAAAATGCATAATAGTAGCACTCCCTGGTTCTTCAATACTTTCATCCGTTGAGTCAAGCATTCCACATCCTGATTTATCGCTGTCTCCAAATGAGGAAAAAATCTTACCTTCAAATCCTTTGTATTTAACTATTTTTAACAAATTACTTGCAATCTTATTACTCAACTTTTGTTGTTTTCCTCTTCCACACTTATTAACAGTACACAAATCAATTCTGAAAACATCCGAATCAAGTTCATTCAAAATCTGCTCCAGCTTTTCTTCTGATAATGTGTATTCACTTTCCTTGTCTAAACGATAATGACTAAACATAAGCAATCCTATACTAATTTTCCTCTTTGTTATTTGATACAGCATTTTACACTGTTCTAGAAACTCGTGATAATCATGTGTTTTATTCATTGGCATCAATTTATTTCGTTCACTCCCTATAGCATTTAATGAAAAATGAACTGTAACCGGATGCACAAACACCCCTCTCTTTATATCTTCTGCAAGAGTAGGAATAAAATCAGTAACTCCACTAGTACATATTATATACCTAGAAACATTTTGTCCTATTCGTTCCATTACATAATCATTCAGTAGTATGGCTTCTCGAATGACTGTATAATTCATCCCAGGCTCACCTTGTCCCATAAATGCAAATTCTCGTTTATTATCCCTTACCTGTGGATAACTAGTACAATTACTATCATACTCCGCCATAAATATACACTGCAATGCAATCTCTTCTGCCTTCAAATTTGCATAAAAAGGACGCATTCCCGTTCCACAAAACAAACATTGTTCATTTGTTACAGCCAATTGACATCCGATACTAGTAGATATTGTATATGCAGAGGTTTTTATGTCATCTTCATTACCCGACGAAATTTTAAGTCTTTTGTTAAATGCTAATGATTCGACAAGTTCATTTGTTCTCTTCCAATAATACTTTATTCCATCCTCACCTAATGCCCCCAGTAAATGATACCCTTCAATAGAAAAAGGATAATTATCCTTTTTTATTACTTCTTTATCTGGTTTGATTTCAATTGACACATTTTCAACTGGCAGTGTTACAAGATTTTCTCTAACATTTGCTAGATCAATGACCCATTTTTGCTGTTTTACATCCCATTTATGAGTAGTTATATTAACATGTCCATCTGAAAACAATTCCCCTATAGCAAAACCTGCATAAACGTCACTATTATCTTGTACAAAACAACCTACATTTACTTGTTTTCCTTTTTCACCAAATGACGAAAACCAATGTTCATGCGAATGTCCACAAAGGTACAATGAAATATTATGATTATCCAAAAATTTGGTACATACATGATTTTCTTCGTCTCGTAGCCAATCAAATCCATGATGCCCCATAGCAATAATAGGCTTACCATCATTTACACGAGATACGCATGCATCAATAAAGACACTTCCAATCATTAATCTTTTATTATCAGCATTACTACAAGCAGTCAAAGCAGTATTAAGTATCAAAAGATAAAACGGACCTACATCAACAATAGTGTGCGGATTATCTTCTGTCCATATCGATTCATCGGAAAGCTGCTTGTTCATCTCCTTATAAAATATAAAATCTTTTTGTAATTGTCCAAGTACTTCTGAACTTATTATCCCATCACTTGAACTATAATTATTATAAACGCCATCTATTATCAGTTTTCTTACCTCACCTCGCGATAAATCATGATTACCAGGTGCTGTATATATTTCATTTTTAGTTAATCCCAATACTTCTGCACACTGTAAAATATACTCTACCACTTTTGTTGCATTCATCTCGTTTTCTGGTGCAAATCGATAATCACCTGTCAAAAACATCCCATTTATTTTCTCTTTAATCTCATTTTTTAAATACTCTGGAAGAGAATCTCGCAATTGCTTAGTATTAAAAGTTACTTTTTTATTTTGAAAATGAATATCAGACATTTGAATCCATCTATAAATACACTCCATATTCATGTTCACCTCAATTCATATATTTATTAACTAATTCAACAGCTCTCGCATTAAGTTCTTTCCATTTTTGTGATGCGATATTATCTGGTTCTTTTCCTCCAAGCATACCACAGGCAGATTTCTTTTCTTTACCAAAAGATGAAAAGTACTTGGCTTCAAATCCTCTTCCCTGAGCAATTTCAATAACTTCCCTTGCTTCATCATAACAATATGGAGCAGATTCACTAATTTTCTCAATTGGATTATACTCACAAAAGCTAAGTCGGTAATCCTCTGGATCTAATAAATCCAAAATCGGTAACACAGCATTGACATCATTTTTATAGTTACATATTCCATTTTTTGAAGAAAAATTGTTAAATAGCATTATACCTATACAAGGCTTCTCGCCTGTTCTTTTTCTTATATCCTTCATTAATGAAATTGATTCTTGAATCGGATATATTCTATTAATAGGCATGAGCATATCTCGTCCATATAATGAATGTACTGATAAATGAAGCGTAACCTTTTCAGTAAAATAATTTTCCACATCATCTTTATAACATTTTATTGATTCTGGTATTCCACATGTAGCAAAAATATGCCTACATACTTTTTGCCCTAATTCACGCATGACTTGGTTCGTTATTTCGATAGCCATGCGTACTTGCGCATAAGAAAACCCAGGCTCTCCCTGACCCATATAGGCAAATTCTCTTTCCTTATCTCTTAATTCTGGATGTTCTTCACACAACATATCCGCAAGTACCATAAACACATTTTGTTGAGCTATCTCTTTACATGTCAATAATCTACCATATGGTAAAACATTTCCGGTTCTACAAAAAGCGCACGGAAGTCCTTGTACTCTTAATATACATCCTGCACTTACTGAAGTTGTATATCCACAAATATTTTCACTTTTTCCTTTTGAACGGTTTGTAAAGGCTGCACTTTCTACATAATTAGCAATCTTATCACATTTCCATGCAAATCTTAAGCCATCTACAGTATCTTCTCCCAGTAAATCATATCCTATAATTTCCACTTATGTCCTCCCTTTAATAGCTAGAACCTTTGTATACTGGTTCTTTCATCTCAAGCAAATCAGAATTTCCACATTTTGCAGCACAAGTATCACAAAATGGACAAGCTGTAAAATATGGACGTAACCACTGTGATTCTTTTTCTTCCAAATTACAATCTGGTTTCTCTTGTAAACAAATTGACCTGCCGATATGCCAGTCAATTTGATTAATACAATTTACATTTAAACCACTATATGCACATATGTCAAGCATTAGTTCAGCACACAAATGTCGAACTGCCGCAACCGTGCTTTCCTTTCTCTCTGCGGTTTGGTTCATAATATATTCTTTTGCATATTCTGTTTTTGCAAATAATAGACCTCTTCTTAAATAAGTACGTATAAGATGATAATCTATCGCCGGCTGACAATATCCAACTAAGCCCTCGAACGTCTTGTATGAAGACATTTTTTGAAGTAATAATTGCATTTTTTTCTCTTCAATATCCATTGCAAAAACATTGCATAACAATAGATTCTTTCGAACATTAATTTGGGACAACAAATTACCACTACTATCAAGAAAAATTGAAGATATATCACTAAATGCTTGTGCCCATTCTCCTATTTCTCTCAAAATTCTTGTCCGCTCTTTTGCACGAACTCTTTCTGGTTTATTATATGAACGAAACAACTCTGCAACTTCATTTTCCTCAATATGTACCAATCTATGTGGTAAAATCCAATTGTAATCCTCTTGCAACTTATTATATATTGCACTTCTAAGATAATCCCAATTCATCTGATGACAAATACCTGCACAAACAATTTCCGACATAATCAAGATATTCTGTCCAAATGAATCAAAAACTATTTGCTCTCTAGGTATTATTTCTGCCAATTTGGGATATATTGAATCAAAATTACATCCCCAAAAAGGTAATGCCATAATATCAAACTCGTTCTTTAACCTTTCAGATATAAACTGATTTTTTTCTTTTAAGTTTTTTTGTTTATTGTCCTCTATCTTCCCATTGTTCTCATCTCCCTCGACAGTTGGGAGAAAAGATAATTGTAAATATTCCATTAAGTCCTCCATAAATGAATAATAAATTACATACAGCTACTCATCACCATTGATTTTCAGATAAAACTATTATTTTACCTCACAATTATACTAGCTTTATATTCCAATCTATTCGCTATTCCATTTCTTAATAACACATTATCAGTCTGCTGTATACTCAAAAATTGTTCTTTATCCATCTGCAATTTTCTCCAAAACAACTTATATTTACATTACTTTCTAAAATACACCTTATCGATTGTAAGAGTGGCTGGTCTAATCCAGTATTTCATTGTCTTATCTGCCTTTTGCCCCTTTTCAACATACATAGACTTTGGTGCCTGATAAAGACCACTATTACCTGCCGAACACTATAAGTATATTAAAAATATACTGGCACGCCTCTTACTATAAGTTGTAAAAAATGCAATTCAACGGTCTTACTTGATACACCAGATGATATTGTATATCTGTATCGACTGGCACAGAACAATCCTCTGCTGTATGCTGAATTTGGCTTGTAAACCTAATGGATTACAGGAATATGTGAACGCTATGAATAAATTTAATTAAGTAGGGCTATTTAAACTATATCAAGCTGCAATAATAAATAGTTCGGATAACTCAATCTAATAAAATAGCTTTCCGACACTTTTTTCGTCGCTTTTTTCGTCGCTTTTCCAACGAAAAAAGCGACGAATTATTTTAATCTATACAACTTGCCTTTTGTTTTCCCATTATCAATGAGTTTATCAAGTATAATTAATTCCTTTAACAATTCCTTTGTCCTAGTATCCTTTAATCCCAGATTATCAGCTATTTCAGCTGTTTTGTGCCATTCACCATCATTTAATAATTTTAAGATTTTTTCATATTGTTCTATCTTTTTCTTTGATGATTTTTTCGTCGCTTTCTCATAGCTATCTGGCAGCATAACTTCATCATCCGCTTCCAAAAATGCCGGGTGGATTGGAATTCTTATTCTCATAGCTCGTCTATCTTCATCCGTAAAAAACTCCGCTCTTGGTGAGCCATTCTTCTCAAGTTCTTCCTGTATTGTTGGTATGCCAGAAGAATGTCCCTCTGATAAATCCAGTTCTTTTAAAAACTCTCCAAGTCGTCTATTTCTATAATATCTCGAAACAAATCTCTTTCCCTCAGCTATCGTTTTTTCTGAAATAGATCTGTCTATCCCCGGAAAATTCATAATATTTATGCAATCCGGCTCTATCTCTATAGTTACTGGTTCAAATGACATATAATCTCTGTGATAAAAAGCATTTACCACAGCCTCCTCTATTGCCTGATATGGATAATTGAATATCCTTAATGCCTCCATCTGATTTGGTACTTTAATTACCTTTTCTCGAATAATCAAATTACGAAATCTTTCCATTGTTGCCTGAATCATCTGAGGCACCGAACCTGTAATATTAGGGAAATCTTCACTAATACTTGGATTTTCAATGCTTCCTTTAGGAAAAGAGGTCATCTGTACATAAGTATATCCAAAGAATTTTTCTGGATGTTCACAGAACATCATAATTGCCACATTCTGAATATATCTGAGTTCTGGAGGACCAACCAATAGCTGCATATCATTAAGTATTTCCTCAACACCACGTTCCCTTACCTGTTTAGCAAGCTTACTACCAGTTTTTCTCAAATGATCTTCTAACAGCACCGGTGAAATATCCTCAAATGTTGCCTTATGGTTAGCTCTGCAATCAAATGGTGTTTGATCTGACATATTAATCAGTTCTCGCTCCTGTTCACTATTTGCCTTGACAGAACTTGTCTGATAACGAATATAATAATTGTACTTCTTTTCTTTCTTACTTGTTACATGCTCTGGTGATTTATAAGGTCGCTGCTGTCCTGTTCTGACAACAATTACAAAAATCCATTTTCCATCCACTTCTGCTGGTATCCCCTGTGGAAAGTAGGGTGGAGAAATCAAATTATTGTACGCCAACATATCTTTCTGTATTGAATCCAACATATATTCAGGTAAACCTTTTACCGGACGCATGGCAACACCATTTTCTTCCTCAACGCCTACAACAATATAACCGCCGCCATCATTATTATAATCATTTGCGAATGCACAGACACTATGATAGATATCGTCAGGATTCCACCCAGTCTTAAACTCTATTCGGTCTGATTCTAATTTTCTTTTGTTTAATAAATCCTCTACATCCATTTCAAGTTCCATGGCGTCATCTCCATTCCTACACAGCTATATTCTAAACATAATTATCATTTCTAATTTTCTTAGTAACATATTTGATTTTTATTTCCAAAACTTATATTTACTATCTCTTAACTCTCTCTGTCTCTTCTCTTCCTTTGATTGAAAATAATTATTTATATCGGCTTCGAAATACTCACCTTCAAGTTCAAAATTATATTCATGCATAGACATATCATAAACTTTAATATCTTTACGTTTTGCCAAACAATACAAATACTCTCTATTATCCCTATGCATTCTGCATCCAATATAAATTGCCTTTATCGGGAAGAATGGTATCATATTGTCATATATTTTACATATATCAACAGGCAGCAAAAGTCGCCATTCATTTTCATATTTCCACGATGAAGATTTTGTAATAAATGACAGCATTAAACTTTTATCAAGTTCCATCTGTTCATATGCTGTAAGCGGGATTTTGTTTATATACTTGTATATTTTTCTTTTACTTAAAATAATCTGTTTTGCTCCATATTCGCAAGGCAATAATCCCCCTAAAATCATTGCATTTTCTCTTGAATCTGCAATAGGTTGTGTTAAATCGTACTCAACACAAAAACCTTCATGATTTTGTGCATAATGTGCCCATAATTCCATATAAGAAGTCAACTTAAAATCATTAATATTAGCAAACGAAGTTACTTGTATCGTATTTTTTCTTAGCTCTTTTAGTCCATTTTCATATTTTATCCTATCATAATATATTTTCCGACTAATTTCATCGCTTCCTTTACGTTCTTTTCTTAATTCAGGATCATAACAGATATGAGTAACAACACTATCAAAAGTATTATATATACTTCCACTATGCTGTTTCCAATCACCGCAAAAACTATATTCCAATTTATTCAATTCATCTTGTGATAATATCTCTCGTCCAACAGCGTCCGTTTCTTTCAGATAATCCAATAAACAGTATTTGAGGAATTCATTTTCATTTGCACACAGTAAGCAATCAAATGGATCATTAAAATTACTAGGGTTATTCATGAAAACATAATTGTTTTCTATACATTTTAAACTATTATGATTAAATGGAAAAAATTTAAACAAACTTTTGGGCATATGTTCTGTTTTATCTATATAACCTTCCCACATCGATTCATATAATTCTATTTTTTTATCTGAAGCATATTGGATTCTATCTTTTATCCAAGCTTTTTCCCATTTACCCTTATAAAATTTACTCCTATAATCAGACTTATCGTATGCTGATGTTTCTCTTCTATACTCCCATCTTGGATTTTCTCTACGCATCAATACGTACTTTCCTTTCTATTTACTACAATTCTTTAACAATCCTCATAAACTCTTCATATGAGTATGCACCATTATATCCCGGATTTTTTGTTTCAAATACCATATAGTACTTATACATTCTTCCAGCCATTTCAGCCCATTTTGCCCCAGTTTCTGCTTTTTCTTTGGACTCTGAATTTTCAAGTTGGTCTCCTTTTGTTTCTATCAGAAGCAGCTTGCCACATTCTGTTTTTGCCATTAAATCTGGATATGCGTTTATTGCACCATTGATTGAAAATCCTTTTCTTGCTATATTTCTATGCCACCATCTTACATTGTTCAAAGAGGATAATTCCATAACAACCTTGCGTTCATATTCTGTATCAAAGTTTTCTACTTTAGTGTTAGCATCTAATTAGTACAAAACAAAATGAGATATTTCCCATAAAGTATTATATAATCAATACAACAAGGAGGAACTCATTATGTCACGTAAATGTCCACAACACACCAAACAGTTCAAGTTGGATGCCGTCAACTATCGTAAGGAGCATCCAGATTTAACTCAAACAGAAGTAGCAAAGAACCTTGGCATAGGTATAAGCACCTTAGCTCGCTGGGAAGCTCAGGATGCTCTTGATGTGCTAAAAAAAGCCATCAGCATTCTGGGAAAAGATTAACGGAAGCTATCTACACAGAAGTTTCCGCAAATGTAGAGGTGTCTAAAGTTTCTGGACACCGCATCTCTACTTCCGGAATGCTGAAATTTTTAGGGTGTCCCGCTCTGGATATCGTGCTTTTCTAAATCGAAAAGTTTCTGCAGCCAGACAACGCAAAGAAACAATTAAAAAGCAAATCCAGACTATTTATGACAATTCCAAACAGAATTATGGTGCTCCTAAAATAACCAAGAAGCTCCGTGAATCCGGTGTAACCATCGCTGAACATACTGTAGGTAAACACATGCGTGAAATGGGTATTAAAGCCCAATGGATTAAGCCTTGGACAACTACAACCAGAGATTCTGATTTTAGTAATGAGCTGCATAACATCCTCGATGAGCAGTTTAATCCAGAACGTCCTAACGCTGTCTGGTGCACTGATATTACTTACATTTGGACTCAGGATGGTTTTGTTTACCTTAACTGCGTTATGGACTTATTTGCCAGGAAAATCATAGCCTGGACTTTTGCTGACACTATGGAAGTGTCTACAGTTATTGAAACAATTAATAAGGCTAAGGCTTGTCGAAATACTGATTTGCCATTAATAATACATTCCGATCGTGGCAGCCAATACGTTTCAAACGCCTGGCGTGAAGCCACAGAAAAGATGCAACGCAGTTACTCCCATAGCGGTTATCCCTACGATAATGCCTGCATTGAATCTTTTCATTCCTTAATCAAAAGAGAATGGCTCAACAGATTTAATATCATTAACTACAAACATGCTTACAGGCTCGTTTTTGAGTATATTAAAACCTTTTATAACTCTGTTAGGATTCATAGCCACTGCGACTATATGTCACCTAACGACTTTGAAAAACTGTATGAGAGGGTATCTTCTCTGCCGGCAGCTTAGCCGGCGGAACTTCTCATTTTATTTTGTACTAAATCTTGACATAGGACCATATATCATAATCATTCTCCATATTTTACATATCAATCCATTACCAATACTTTCATTTTGACCTCCGTTTTCATGTACCACATTTTTTTATACGATATCACAGAATCACTATATCATCAACAACAATCGCAACTTCTGGTAGTGCAAATTTACTATAGGAATTAAAAAGGTATAAGTCACCTATAAGATTTTCAGACTTGTTAACTCTACTTCTGTTCCACCTATAGGAGTAAATTTTAAATCTGCATACACAAGTTCTTTATAAAAATAATTTTCCGAAAAAGAACTCAACAGCTTTTCTGAATTTGTCACTTATCCACCACCTATCTATTATCGGCAAGCCATCATCTATCAGCATTTCATATTTAGCAATAATAAGACTGAAATTTTTTAATCCACAGGCTTAATATATCTTCTTCTTTTAGTTGTTCCAATACAAGCCAATAACTCCTTATTCACTAATTCGTCTAATAATTGTCTTGTCCTTGGACCTTTTAAACCTATCTTTTCTGCCACCTGTTCCGTACCATATTCAATACCAGCCTCCATAATAGTTAAAATCTGCTGATTTTTCTGCTGATTTATCATCAGATTCCTTTTCCATCTTCATCACAAGTGTCACCTGATTGAGATCTATTTCTTAGTTTAGGAGACCCAAAAGCTCCATTCTCCACTTCTGCATAATATTTCAGTTCATATGCTATCTCTCCGTTCTGAATTGCATTTGCAATCTCTGATATCTCATTTTCTATATCCTCCAAGTTTACATACCAAGCTAAAATCACAGAGTGTTCACCCCAAAAGTTACTTTTCAATGCCATTTAAGATATATTTTGGTTCATCTTCCCTAATTATCATTCTCTTCAACTTTTACTGACGCTTTGACCATTTTATTTCGTTCTTTAATCCAAATAAATATTTTTACAGCTATAACAACCGCCACAATACTACATATACCAATAGAGGCTTGTATTTTATGTGCCATAGCATATTTTCCAATCCAAATCACTCCATATGTTATCGCCCATATTGCCACAAATACAACAGTCCGAATTATCCAATGAAACAATGAGCCTGCGGATCTTCCAGATATAGAACCGCTATGGAACAAATCACCTACCTTGTCGTATGCAACATGATATGCTATTTCACCAATAACCAACAGAATAATCCATTCATAATACCATTCAATTGGTAATCCCAATGGTTCTGTTGCTAAATCAAATATAAATTCAAACATTTAACACCTCTCTTTATCCACTTCCGTAAAGAAGTATTCCAGCGTCTCCACAAACATATTTGCATCAAACAATTCTTTTATCTGTTCCCGATTCATCCACGCAACTTGCGCCACTTCATCTGTTGTAGCATTACTTAAATCAACCTCTCCATCATACTCGAACAACCAAACATCTACAATTTTATTAACTACTTTACCGAACTCTATTTTCTTTATATCAGACAAAATAACCTGTCCTTTTTCCGGTAATAAATCTACCCCTACTTCTTCTTTTACTTCTCTAAGCGCACCTTGCAAACTATCTTCCCCTTTTACCACTGAACCATCCACACATTCCCACACTAAGGGATATGTTGGTCTGTTAGCCGAGCGCTGTGCAATCAGATACTTTCCCTTTGAATTGCGAATCCATACATGTACAACCAGATGATATCCGTCTATTGGTAACTGCTCACCTCTAACATGGTCCTTCCCAAGAAGTTCCCTATTTTCATCATACAAATCCCAAATTTCCGCATCCGGTACATATTCCACAATATCGCCAAAATCTGCATTTAGAGCCTTACATATCTTACTTAAGATTGTAAGACTTACTTCTTCATCACGACGTAATTTTGTCATCGTGTTAGGAGCAATTTCTGCCTTTTTACGCAAATCAGATTTGCTCATTTTTTTATCCACTAATAATTTCCATAATCTGTTATATGACACAGCCATAGTATTCGTTCCTACCTATTCACATAAATTTTTTTCTGCTTCATATCTACCCTTGCAACAGCACCATACTGCAACGTACATCGTGGCGTAGCATGTCCGAAATTCACATTATAAACAATCGGAAGTTTCTCATTGTCTATCACTCTAATAAGAATATCTTTATATTCCTGATAATAAGCTTCATCCTGTGGTTTTCCAACTAATACACCATTTACCACGTCGAATACTCCCTTTTTTTATCCGCACGCTGCTTCCCCTTAAATTCCTTCTCTATATAACAATGTTCCT
>OGOZ01000468.1_pt1 | contig 27424 bp, 16 predicted proteins | sample 1552801 | NCBI WGS metagenome assembly OGOZ01 (sample SAMEA2580196, study PRJEB22360) | human gut metagenome | biome: human gut; feature: human-associated habitat; material: faeces | place: Denmark | collected 2008/2010 | reverse complement strand
AACATCTTGATCCAGTATCGGAAGCTCTATGTAATTAACTTTTTCCGACTTTAAAAAATCCTTAAAATGCCCTCCTTCCATTGTCTGGCAATAAACTGTTCTGTCATAATGTTTAAATGCATTAGCATACACTCTTTTCATCTTCATATCTTCCTTTCTGTCATATACAAGAAGCGTGTCCGATTCGGACACGCTCCTAAGCTAACATCAAAGTACATCAATATTCCATTTCCTCCTCAATTTCCACCTCCTCCCTTTCCTGACGGAAGCGTGAAAATCTTGACTGCCGAGAAGGTATGGATCTTGTCCGTCGTTGATTTTCCTGCTTTGCCTTCATATCTTCATCTGGATGAGAACTTTCCTTTTTGCCATGTGAGTCTATATCCAATGCAGCAGCCAATTCTTCCAACCGTTCTGTCTTTTCCTTTAACTGATCCTCTTGTGGAAATGGCTCTTTTAATTGTTTTTCTGCATCTGCCTTTTGTTGATAAAGTGCATCAAGCTTGCTTTTCTCCAGTTCCATTTGCTCCGGCATTTTCTGAATCACATTATCCAAACGTGTTAAATTCAATGTTGCAATTGACGATAATTCAAATGGATGTCCCAACTCTCCTTTCACTGAAATCTGAATCTCTGACGTGATTATTAACATATCCTTCCAATTCAAACCCACGATAAGAGCCAAGATGTGCCGTTTCCATTGTTCGACAGGTCTTTCCTGCATCCAGCAGAGCTTTCGCTGCATCCTTTCTGTCGGTATAGGTCTTTCCAAAAAGTTCAATGGAAATGGTATCTTCTGTAAATGCCGGATGCTGTTTGGCTGTATCTATATCAACGCTCAACGATTGTAATATTGCTTCTTTCCTTTTGATCTGCTCCGGAAATGTCTTTAGCAGCTGATCCTCCAATCGATACAGTGTTGACTGATGCTCAGCTTTTAACATTCTCAGTCTTGCCACCTCGACTTCCAGATCCATCTTTTCCTTAATGTGCGGATTACCGGCGCACAGGGCTTTGATTTCAGCATAGGACAAAGCGGTTTCGTCAATATCCTCCGCAGAACGAACAGGGCTCTTGGAGGTCATGATCTGGCCGATGAACTTCTGCTTGCCCTCCACAAGCTGATAGAGGTAGCTGTCGAAGGTGTTCTCTGTCACGTAGGTGTAGATATCCACTTCCGGATTCTCGTTGCCTTGCCGGATGATACGGCCTTCCCGCTGCTGCAAATCGGACGGACGCCAGGGACAATCCAAATGATGGAGTGCCACCAGCTTGGTCTGAACATTCGTGCCTGCGCCCATTTTCTGTGTGGAACCAAGGAGCACTCTGATCTGGCCGGACCGAACCTTGCCAAACAGCTCCTTCTTCTTGGCCTCAGTTTCTGCCGTGTGGATATAGGCGATCTCTTCAGCGGGGATTCCTTTCTCAATGAGTTTCTTTCGGAGATCGTCATATACATTGAACTTGCCGTCGTTGTGCGGCGTGGACAGATCGCAGAAGATCATCTGTGTGGATCTGCTCTCCGCTGTGCGCTGCCAAATATCGAAGACATTATCGGCGCAGGCTGAGACTTTGCTGGTTTCGCTGTCTGGAAGCATATCATTCATCAATCTTTGGTCAAGCGCCAGCTTCCTGCCGTCGTTGGTAATCAGAAGCATATTGTCGGTGGAGGAATCCACCATCTTGTTTCTGACACGCTCCGCGCGGTCGGAAAGCCCTTCTACCATCTTTTTCTGAGCCTCAGATGGTTTCAGAACGATGTTGTGATAATGCGCCTCCGGCACAGGCAGATTCAGCATATCCGCTGTCTGAATGTCCGCCGTTTCCTTGAACATAGACATGAGTTCCGGGAGGTTGTAGAACTTGGCAAACCTCGTTTTTGCCCGGTAGCCGGTACCCTCCGGGGAGAGCTCAATCGCAGTAACTGTCTCGCCAAAGGTCGAAGCCCAGGCGTCAAAGTGGATCAGGTCATTCTTTTTTAGGGTGCTGTACTGAAGATATTTCTGCATGGTGTACATCTCGACCATGCTGTTGGAGATCGGTGTGCCGGTCGCAAACACAACGCCTCGGCCTCCGGTCAGCTCGTCCAGATACCGACACTTCATATAGAGGTCGCTCGACTTCATGGCTTCCGTCTGGCTGATACCGCCCACGTTCCGCATTTTCGTGAACGCGGCGAGGTTCTTGTAGTAGTGTGCCTCGTCAATGAAAATACGGTCAACGCCCAGCTCTTCAAAGGTCACAACATCATCCTTCCTGGACTGGTCGTTCAACTTGTCGAGCCTCTGCTTGACCGTCTTCTTTGTGCGCTCCAACTGCTTGATGGAGAAGTTGTCGCCTCGATTTCTTTTGAGCTCGGCAATGCCCTCCAGCACCTCGTCGAGCTGTTGCTCCAGAATAGCCCGCTGCCGCTCAATGGACATTGGAATTTTCTCGAACTGGCTGTGCCCGATAATCACCGCGTCATAGTCGCCGGTTGCGATCCTGCCGCAGAACTTCTTCCTGTTTTTGGTCTCGAAGTCTTTCTTAGTTGCCACGAGAATGTTCGCAGAGGGATATAGCTGGAGATACTCGCTTGCCCATTGTTCCGTCAAATGATTGGGAACGACAAACAGGCTCTTTTGGCAGAGCCCCAGCCGTTTACTCTCCTGCGCTGCCGCAACCATTTCAAACGTCTTCCCGGCCCCCACAACGTGCGCTAACAGCGTATTGCCGCCGTAAAGGATATGGGCAATGGCATTGACTTGATGCGGTCTGAGAGTGATCTCGGGGTTGATGCCCACAAAGCTCATGTGGCTGCCGTCGTACTCACGCGGGCGTGTGCTGTTGAACTTTTCATTGTAGAGCCGTGTCAGCTTTTCACGCCGTTCAGGATCTTTCCAAATCCAGTCCGCAAAAGCCTGTTTGATAAGCTCCTGTTTGCCCTGCGCGATTGCTGTTTCCTTCTTATTGAGCACAGCCGTTTTCTTGCCGTTCTCATCCTCGATATAATCGAAGATCCGCACGTCCTTCAGGTTCAGCGTCTCTTCCATGATCTTATAGCCGTTGATCCGGCTCGTACCATAGGTGTTGTACGCTTTGACATTCGTGCGGTCGTAGGATTTACCCTCCACATTCCATTCGCCCGTATACTGAGAGAAGTGAACATGGATGTTCCACTGGCAGTATCGCGGTGTCCCGAACAGCTCAAACATGAACTGCTCCGCAATCTCCGGAGGCAGCCAGGTCGCACCGAGTCTGACAGAGATCTCGCTTGCCGTCAGGTCAACGGGCTGTACAGCCTCCAGTGCTCGCACATTCTCGGAATAATCTTCCGGATAGAGCTCTGCGCTGCGCCGTGCCCATTCGAGCTTCTCGCGGACATTGCCGGAAAGGTATTCATCGGCTGGGAGATACTTCGGCCTGCCGTCATCGTCGTTCGTGTGCATGGGATTCAGGAAGATAACTCCCTTCAAGTCCTCAAACAGCTCTTGTTCACTCTTGCCGGTCAGTTCCATCATATAGGGCATGTCGATCTTGGCTTTTTCAGCAAGTGAAAGTGCATACGCTTCAGAAGCTGTATCCACAGAGAGGATCGTAACCTTCTGCTTGATTGTCCGCTTGGAGAACATATCTGCCTTTCGGATGAAGTTACCCTCATCGTCAAGCACCTCCAGAGAGGAAAGCAGGCAGTAGGAGCTATCGGAGCTGAAGGCGGAATTGTTTGCCCTTGCGTTGATCAGCCCATACTTTTTGCTGAAATCATCATAGAGTTCATTCAGTCTGGCCTGCTCCGCTTGAATCTCAACATCGGAGTAGTCCTCCGTCTGATACTCAATAAGCGTCCTTACACAGTCACGGATGGCGATCATGCCCTTGATGCGGTTTTCCGCCGTCATGGAAACCTCAACGGGGTTCATTCGGCTGTTCTCTCGAAAGTAGAGCTTGCCGTCTACCACCGTATAGCTAAAGTTTCGCACGGACGGGTCTGCGGGAATAGAGAGGTCTTCGTCCTCAGCTTCGAGATCATCCAGCTCGAACTCTGTAATCTCAGCGTGGATGTTTTGAATAGCGTCCTGCAGCAGATCTCCAAGCTCCGCGTCCTCATAAGCTACACAAGCCGACTCCGGACCGTGTGCGCCGCTGATCATCTGCATATCTCCAAGCACCATTTCCGGGTTGCTGACAAAGTATGAGTTCATGCGGATGCCGTTTTCATCTGTTGCGAGGTGAACCCACTCGGGCTCAATGTCAATCAAACGGTCTCTCTTCTGCAGGAAGATGATATCCGATGTGACTTCCGTGCCTGCTGCATCCTTGAAGGTATTGTTTGGCAGTCGGATCGCCCCAAGCAGGTCGGCTCTCTGGGCGATATACTTACGGACTGCCGGGTTTTCCTTGTCCATTGTTCCCTTTGATGTGATGAACGCCACCACACCGCCGGGGCGAACCTTATCCAGGGTGCGGGCAAAGAAATAATCGTGGATCAGGAAGTTGTGCTTGTCATAGCGTTTGTCAGGCACCTTGAACTGGCCGAAGGGAACATTGCCGACTGCCGCGTCGAAAAAGCTGTCCGGAAGGTTGGTGTCTTCAAAGCCCTGCACGGCAATGCTGGAGTTCTGATAAAGCTGTTGGGCGATCCTGCCGGAAATGCTGTCCAGCTCAACACCATAGAACTTCGCACTTGCCATAGACTCCGGTACAAGCCCCATGAAGTTGCCGATGCCGCAGGAAGGCTCCAATACATTCCCGGTTCTGAAGTGCATATTCTCAAGAGCGCTGTAGACTGCCTTGATAACGACCGGAGGCGTATAAAACGCCGTCAGCGTGGACTCTCTGGCAGAAGCGTATTCATCTTCTGTCAGAAGCTCCTTCAGTTCCTGATAATGAGGATTGTCCTCTTTGAAATAATCTGACAGACCGCCCCAGCCGACGTAATCCGCAAGGATACGCTGCTCATTGGTATCTGCCAGTCGGTGTTCATCCTCCAGCTTTTTTAGAAGCTGAATGGCCATCCTGTTGTGGTGGAACCGTTCCAGCGGTGTACCAACGCCGATATCGTCCCGTTCAATTCTGAAATTGGTCCTGTATTCGGTATTGATTTCGGGAAGCAGTACATGGGGCGTCACCTTGCCGCTGCGCTGTTTCTGCGGAGGCGGCGCAATCGGCTTGTCGCGCTCGGATAGCTTTTCTTTTAGCTGGTTAACGAGCCCTTCAATCTCATGGTTTCTCCATGAGTCATCATCCGTTTTGGCATAGTCCTCAATCAGAGTATCTTTTCCATCTCTGCACTGAATGAAGTCCAGACTGCCGGGCAGCTCCTTGGTATTGACTACACCAAAGGCTTTCATGGTGTCTGTCGAAAGAGCAAAGTATGCTTCCAGAGCTTCGTCTCGATCAGGATATTCCGTCACTGATAAAGGCGCAGCGGCAAGGTCTTCGACTACATAATAGTGGTCGATAAAAGGACCCGTCTCCGGCTGTCCCTGTCTTTCCTCATCGTCACTGAAAACTCGCGTACCATCAGCAGCGAACTCTGCCTCATGCCGATTCAAGTCTCGCTCTGCATCCCGATCTGTCTCATAAGACAGAATAGCTTCATGAATTTGCAGGATGTTTTCAGACGTAAAACCCGTATAATCGGTTGTACCTTCGTACTCGTTCTCTGCCTCGACAAAGAACGGCGTGTTGATATCCGCGAGAAACTGATCTGACATCTCCTCCAGATCCACAGTGAACTGCTCTGCATTCTCCGGATGATTTTTAATGTCATACTGGTCGATCAGCTCTTTGAATACATTGAAATCCAGCTCTCCGGAGACATACTGACCGCCAGCCGTGGAATCGGGGTTGAAGTATATCCAATAGATCTTTTCTCTATCGGTGTCCAAAGCTATCCTGGTTTCCGTATTATCAGGGGTTAGCGTCTGTTCCACTACTTGGAGAAGATGATCGTTCAGAGGGTTTTCTTTTAGCCGATCTTCAAACTCCTCGCGTGTCATGGTCTTGTTGAAAAGAGGAAACTGCGTATCATACAGGACCACTTCATGCTCGTCGAAGGAAAGCACTTCATATTCATGCGTTCCAAGATAAACAGTATCGCCAAGCGAGAAGCGGTACTCTTTTTCCGGATCAGGCGGAGGGTTCAGCTCGTCATAAGAAGGTTCCAGCGGTCTCGCCAGATCGCCGTTCAAAGCCGTCAGCATTGCTTCGCAGCGTTCTGTCAGATGCGTATTGTCTGCAACGATGGTATTCATCGCTTCGCGCATCATCGGAAGGATGAAATCGCCGTCAGAGGTACGCGCATACATCTTCTTATCACCGACTGAAAAAGCACCCCAGCAGCTTGACAGATAATAAAGGTTCAGCTTTTTATCCTCTTCTCCAAGCTGCGTCACATAGTCGTTGTAGTCATAAACGATGGAGCGAAACTCCTCCGAAATAGCTGATCGCCCTCTACGAGCTTCCTCTTCGGCGCGATACTTGGGATAGTGCTCTTTCTCAGCTTGACTGAGATACTGATCTGTGGCAATCAGTTCTCTGATGCGCTTCTCGATCTTTTTCCAGCTCAAAAGGACTTCTGCATCAGGGTGCATGATACTGCCTCTACTGATTTTGATGCCCTTTCCGTCATGATTCTCATCAAGCTGTCTGCCGGGAACGGCGGGATACGCACCACCGATGCCGTACTCATCCTTCAGAAAAGCTACATTTGCTTCATGGGTGTCTTGCTTCAGGTACTGCTCATAGATACGGTACTTTCCATCATAGATACCGCTGCCACGAGTCAGAACCGTGTCAATATCTTCCTGAGAAATAACAAAAGCGGAGGTCGTTTCAGCCTCCGCTTCTGCAATCAGTTCCTGCTGTTCTTCCTCCGAGGGAAGAATTACGCGTAGATCAGGTCTCTCAGGACCACTTCCTCCGCCGAGTTCCGGATCGAGTTCATCAGCTGAACCCACTTCATCTGGTCTTCGGACTTCATCTGCTCGGTCACGCCGTTGAGCGTCTTCATCTGCTCGGTCAGCTTGTCCATCATCCGGTTGGCCTGAGCGTCCACTTCCTCCAAGTGGCTGTTCAGCGTTCCTTCCAGCAGCATCCCGGTGTAGATTCCATCCCGATGCTCTCGGAGGAAGGTTCGACGCAGCATTCCATACTTCCCAATCTTCGGGCTCTCCGGAACGGTCAGGTCGGGGATCAGGTAATCTCCCTGCATCGTATAGGTCAGTTCCATCTTCATAGCTCCTTTCGGTTTTATTGTTTCTGCTTTCATGATACTCAGAGGATCGTCCCCTCGCAAATGTGCGATTACTCTGTTTTTCCTCTTTTTCCAGTCCTTTTACGGTTTCTGCAATTTCCCGGATCACCATCTCGGAAATATCGCTCGTTGCAGCACCAAGAACAGAGATCACGGGTACCGTATTGAAATCGTAAATGTGGGAGAAATCATCCCGTGTGAAGTAGAGGCTCGGCTGATAGCCTGCTCTCACCAGCGCCATATACGCGACGCTGCTTCGCAGAGTGTCTTTCAGCCAGACTTCCAGATTGAGATCGTCCAGTTCCTCCAAAAAGCTGTCACCTTTGACAGACTGGAGATTGGAAAGGTAATCTGAAAAGTTATCCTCAACAGCATTCTTCGCAATCTCCATAAGGAAATGCGGAAAGTCTGCTGTCAGCTCCACCTCTCCAAAGCTATCCTGGAGGCTTTCTTTTACGGCATCTTCATACTGCGGACGCATTTGCCAAAGCGTGACCACTCGACCGGCACGGCTGTTCGTGTCCGAGTAGTCAAAGACATGGCGCAGCTTGTATGGGGTATCTCTATCGACAAGGAGCGCAATGCCTCTCGTTCCCTTGTTCACCCAACGACCGAGCCGGTTCCAAGTCTCGATTTCCGCGCAGGCCGTCGCATCCGGCTTCTGGGCATGGATCAACAGTTGCTCCTTAAAGCTGTACTTATAGTTATTGGCAGCGGTAACGAGAAAGTCCGTGTATCGCTCTGCCTTGGAGGTGATATCCCTTGCGGTCTGGGATGCCAACTCCGAAATGATTTGGTATTTGCTCGGCATGGGATTACCTCCTTACTTTACTTTGATTGTGACCTCTATGGTCTGTTCCTTTTCACCGAGAACCGAAGCGAACAGCAAGCCGGTTCTGGCGTTGGACACCTTCGTAACAAGCTCGTTGAGCCTGCAAACTGTGTGGTTGATTTCTTTCTGATTGTCTGCGTAGTAATATCCCGTCTCATCGCTGCAAATAGGAAAGCCATCCTGTCTGAGAGCACTGATCTTGCGGCGAATATTTCTTCCGTCAAGCATGAACAGCTTTTCAAGCTCCTTGCTGTGGATGGCTTTTTCTTTGCCGATATGATTCTGGCGGAGATATTCGCAGATGGCTTTCTTTCTATCCATCGCTTTCTCCTATCTCACAGGTTCTTGTTCATTTCTCTGATGTGTTGGGAAATCCCAGCCATACACCTTGCCAATCTCATCACCGAGGCGTCTCGTGATCCTCGTAACATCGGCTCTTGTGGCGGTGCCCTCGTATAGCTTCTCTTTTAGCCGGTCCTTTTGATATTCGGAAACTCCGTCCTTGTAAACCCGATAGAGATAGTGGTTGGTGCCATCATGGTGAATGTCATCACAACGGAAGTCGCCCTTCTTGTCCACGTACCAGGTGGTGTAATCGTATCCTCCGGATAGGCAGTCACGAATATTGCCGCTTGGGATCTCCTTATATCCCATGCGCCGTCCGTTCCAAAGGCCAAGGTCAGCAATCACAAGGATCGGTTGGGATAACTGGATATTCAGGTTCACACGCTCGTCGGAGAGATAGTCGGCGTTTGTTTCGCACATGATGCGATAGAGCTCATCTTCGGAACAGTCGGGATACTGCTCCTGCAAGTCTTCGCGCCAGTCGTCCAAGTCGAGATTTTCGTTGCTCCAAATGATGTGTCTGTCTTTCACTTCCTTCACCTCCGTCCTTTTCACAAATAGGGCAGATCATTCTGCCCTCCGGTATCTCTGCTCCGCAGCAGACACAGTATTCGCTCATCTGGCGTCACATCTGTCCTTCGGGGCCAGGGGCTTGCCGTCCTTGTCATAGTTCTTGGGATCAGCGCCGGGAACATGAAAGCCGAACATGGAGCCGGTTCTCATTGCTTCCTCTTGGGCTCTGGTAACGCCCAGCTTTCCGTTGTACTCATCGACAATTTCCCGCGCTTGTTCCTTGCTGACGGCGGGAATATGGGGATTGTAGTAGCCTTTTTCATTTCGCTTGACTACGATGATTTCTCCGGAACCGGGAAGAATGCTGTAGCATTGCTCCGGAAGCTCTGTGCGAACAGGCTCATAGGTGTGTCCGTTTTGCTCCATCCGCTCGGCAAACTCGCAAATGTGGTAAAGGTTGTCGCCAACCTCAACGTGGTAGTCGTCGATATATCTGCAAGTTCGCACCTGGTCTTCGTTCCAGGCAAGGTGGATCTTGATTTTGCCGCCATCGGGGATGCGGAACAGTTCTTTATAGTGGCTGTTAATGAACCGGATACCCTTTGCCGCGTCCTTCATATGCCCATTGAGCCATTCCTTGACGTAGCAATAGCAATAGAGATTGTATTCGCCCTTGTTCGGGTTCAGGCGCAGCAGATAGGTGTACTTGTCCGTATCGACACGGACACCGTAGTAGTCCTGCTCGGTGGGCATTTTGCTCTGCGGATTCGTGTAGCAGTAATAAGCCAGGTCCTTCCGGTTGTGAAGAATATCTCCTTCCTCACGCAAAGAATTGATAACCTCGTCAAACTCCTGCTTGAACTCATCAGTTTTGAGGTCTTTTCGGTAGTCATTCCATGAGCTGAAGAAGCCGTTTCCGTCAGTATCCATATCAGCGCGGAGATAACCGATCAAGCCGGTTTGCGAAGAAATCTGAGAGCTCTGACGGAAGGTGTATTTATCCTCGGCCTCTATCATGGCTCGCTTTTCATAGTCGATCATCTTGCTTCACCTCTTTCATTGGGATGGCTTTTCTCGTTTTGTCTTATTTCAAGGGCGTTTTGAAGTCCGATTTTGGCCCACTCAGGCAAGGAGCGCTTATCCATGACGCCAAGAACATCACCACGATAAAACGACGTCTGCTTTCCACTATAGAGGGAGATGCAGTAGCAGGTTCGTCCTCTGGCGTTTTTCTGTGCTCCGAAGCCTCCTGTGCAAAGCATCAATTGGTGAGAGGCGTGTCTGAACTCCGGGCGAAGCACATTTCCGCGTATCACGATGACTTTATCTTCGATAGCGTCATCCTGCGAAATTGGCTTACAGTCCTTTGCGGTAATCTCGTCGTTCATACCGATCTCGGACGTTACCTTTTCCGTTTCTTTCATGATCTCGTCTGCGGCCTGCGTCACTCGTTCTCCATAGAGCTTTACGATCTCGGCAAAATCATCACTGACTTTTGCCTCAAGATACTGTTCATAGAACATCACTCGCTCGGCATAGCAGCAGACATATCGCTCCCCGTTGGCTGCTTTCGGGTTCTCACCCAGGATGATCTCTCTGTGTCCGATATACATGGAGTTAAGGACGGTGTAATCACCGACCATTCTTTTTTTATCCATAATCTTTCCTCCTTATGGAATTGGGCGGCACCTTTTGACGGGTGCCGCCCTTGTCCATTACTTTCTGTTCTTCAGGCGAAGAACGATAAGCCCTGCGACAATGAATACCACAAGGCAGATGCCGATAATCATCTTAGCGTTCATGTTCCTTTTCCTCCTTTTTCTTTCTGAAGGTGAAGAACGCCACTACGCCAGCTCCCAAGAGAGAAATACCGGTAAGAGCACCCCACAGCGGGATATTCGTGGTATCTCCGGTCTTGGGAATATCGGGAGGCGGCGTGATCGTCACCGTCTGATCCTTGTCCTCAATGTCCTTATGCGTGGTAATCTCCATGTCATCACGATACAGGCTCTCGAAGACTACCAGGCTCGTGCTCTTGGTGATACCGGAAGCGTCAAAGACGAACTTCACTTTCACCTCGCCATTTCTGTCCTTAGGCGTAAACTTTACTTCTGCGGTGATTGTCTCGCCGTTAACGGTGAAGACCTCGCCGGTCGCCTTATTCATGAGAGTGCCACGGATGGTGTACTCGGTGCCGGGGATAAGGTTGGTGTAGGACACCACATCCTCAATCGTTACCTTTCCAGCCATAGTAATCTCCTTCTTGCCGTCGATGGAGGAGGCAGTGGTCTTGATCTCGGGGACATATACCTTCACAGACTGGCCTTCATCCTCGATGTCGGCATGAACTGCGATCTCGACGTCTTCACGGTAGAGGCTCTCGAACACGACCACATCGGTCGTTTCGGTGATGACGTAGGAATTGAAGATAAAAGTCACCTTGACCTCGCCGTCTCTACCTTCGGGCGTGAATGCGGCTTCCGCAGTCACAGGCTCGTCATTGACCGTCACGGGCTTGCCGGTGGTCTTGTTCATGAGCGTGCCCTTGACAACGTATTCCTTGCCGGGAGTGAGGTTGTGATACGAAACGATATCCTCGATGGTAATCTCGCCACCGATAGTCGTTTCCTTCTTTCCGTCGGTGGAAGCCTCGGTCTTGATCTCGGGGACAATAACGGTCACAGTCTGCTCCTCGTCCTCGATATCCGCATGGACGGTCAGCTCCTTGCTGTCGCTGTAGAGACTCTCGAATACGACGATGCTCGTGTCCGTCTTGATGAGCTTGGCATCGAAGGTGAACAGCACCTCCACGCTGCCGGAGGGAGCTTCAGGGACAAAAGACACCTCGGAAGTAATCTGCTCACCATTCTGGAGGAACGGCTCGCCGGTGGCCTTATCCATGAGAATGCCCTTGACGGTATACTCCTTGCCGGGAACAAGGTGCTTGTACTCGACTGTATCAGTGAGCGTGAACACCTCGGTGGCGCAGACTTCCTTCTCATCGTCGATGGCGGCAGTCGTGCCGATTTCGGGGATCAGATCATTCACTACGGTGATCTCAACCACATCGCCGTCCTTATCGACTGTCACGGCATAGACCGTTTCGTTTTCAAGATAGCCCGCTGCGGGACGCAGCTCGCGCACGGTATAGCTGCCGTACACCACATTCTCAAAGGTGAAGACGCCGTCCTCGCCGGATTCAGTAGTCAGCAGCGCGTTGTCTTCGATGAAGCTGGTTTCGTCGGCACGGAAGAGTCCGAACAGAGCGCCGGAGATCTTATCGCCGGTTTCACGGTTGACCTTATAACCCTTAATCGTGCCGTAGATCAGCTCATTGGGGATTTCGTTGCCGTCGTTCACGGTTATGTGAACAGTAGCAACTTCCTGGCCTGCGTACTCGAATACCACTGGGTACTCCTTATCGGACAGGACATAGTGCTTATCGGTGCTGATTTCCTTGACGTAGGTTTTTGCACCAACGGGAAGGTCGGTGCTGAAGGCTGCATAGCCGTTTTCGTCGCACTCAACGACTTCAAGCACCCAGCCAGCGGGGATGCTGCTGCCATCTGCCGCAACGATTTCCTCTGCGGCGAACAGGCCGAAGTTGACAGAGGTGATTTCGCCGTTGTTACCAACGCCGAAGATCTCGTTCTGCTCCATGACTTTGTTCAGATCAATCTCGACCTTCTGACGCTCGTTGTAGAAACCGGTGGAGGTTTCGGTGATCTCCACTTCCTGGCCTGCGTAGGTCAGTTCCACAGTCTGAACAGTAGGATTGAAAGTCATACCATAGGGGGCTTTCGTCTCAACAACATGGTATCTGCCCAGGAAGAGAGGTTCGGTTACGGCCTTGCCGTCTTCCTTGGTAACAAGAGTTGCCACGACCTCATCCTTGCTGTATCTGAGAGTGCCGTCCGGCGTGTAGATATCCTCCGCTGCGGTCACGGTGTACTCAGCACCGGCCAGACCGCCGACAGCATAAACCAAACGCTTGCTGTCCTTGGTGTCCACGACAGAGGCAAGGTACTCGCCGGTCTTCTCCACGTTGATGACGCCCATCTGAGGCGCGTTTTCTTTCTCGACAATCACAACAGTTACGGCGTTTTCCTCGGTAGAGTTATCTTCGGTGATGTCGAAATACACAGGGTCGCTGTTGAGAACGTATCCATAGGGAGCCGATACTTCGACCAGCGAATAGCCCTTTCCGTACTCCAGCTTTTCGGGCGTAATCAGCATACCGTCGCCGTCCGTGTAGAAGGTGTCGATGGTTGTGACAGTCGGATAGGTGAAGGTCATCTGAATCTGATTACCGGAAGGATCGTAGATGTGGAATCCGATGCCGGAAGCCGGAATGGTCTTACCGGTGGTGCTGTCGATCTTGACCACCTTCACATAGGAGTAGAAGTTGGCGTTGTTGATCAGATAACGATAGGTTTCGCCGTTCTCGCTGACGAACACGTCAAAGGGTTTCAGAAGCTCGCGGCCTTCCCAGCCCTTGATCTGCTGGACGGTGTATCTGCCGTAGGGCAGATCTTTCGTCTGCGCAAAGCCGTTCTCGTCGCAGATCAGATAATCGCGCTCGGAGTCCTTGGCGTTGTCATAGGAGCCTGCGCTCTTGAGATAGACGGCAAACTCTGCGCCTTCCTCGGGAGTCTCGATCTGCGTCTGGCCATCGTCGGTGTGCTTGATGATGGCAATATTGCCTTTCTTGACCTGTTCGTACTGCTTCATAGCTTCGCTGTTATACTCAGCAGTATAGTTCTTGGGATCGACACCGATCTGCTCGTTGCCGGGGGTGACGAGATAGCCCTCGCTGCTGTCCAGCTCCTTGATCGACCAGTCGGTGCCGCAGACATAGTATTTGGTGGTGAACTTGCCATCCGCGTCGGTGACATAGGTGTCGATCAGCTCGTCGCCCTTGTAGATTCCGTACTTGGCACCTGCCAGATTCGCATCGCCCTGAGCGGAGCCCGTTTCGACGTCCTGCTTGGTAACAGTAAGGTTCCATTTCTTGAGCACGTTATCGAAGCTCTTGTTGGTCACCTTATTCCATTCAATCGCCGCCGTCTGATTGTCGGGGACGACATAGCGGATCGGGGTGTCAACTTCCTCCAGCGTATAGCCGGTGCCGATCAGAATGTTACTGAAGGTCGCAACGCCGCTGGCATCAGTCACTGCATATTCATCAACGGGAATACCACTGTAGGAAGTACCATACAGGTGGAACTTCAGACCTTCGTTGAGCCCGTCCTCTGCGGTCTTAGTGACCTTGAGGTCGCCGCGCTTCAGGTCGTTGTCGAAGCTCTTATTTGTGACTTTGTTCCACTCGATAGCCGCTGTCTGATTGTCGGGGACAATATAGCGATCCGGAGTACCAACCTCCTCCAGGGTATAGCCGGTTCCGATCAGCACATCGTCAAATACCGCGATACCGCTGGCATCAGTTACGGAATACTCATCCACAGGCAGTCCGCAAAAGGAGGTGCCGTACAGATGGAACTTCATACCCTCGACAATGCCATCCTCAGAAGTCTTCGTGACCTTCAGATCTCCACGGCGCAGGGTGTTATTGAACGTGACGGTAGAGGTCTTGCCGCTGACGATGGTGACAGTCTGTGCAGACTGCGTTTCATACTTATCATCGGTCTGCTCAGTAACGGTATAGGTGCCGGGAAGCAGGTCGAGATCGACTGTACCGTTCTTACCGGTCGTAACCGTCTCATTGACGCCATTGCCGGAGATATTGAACTTAATACCCTCGACTTTGCCGTCTTCGCTGGTTTTCACGATGTGGCCAACGCCATAGGTCTCTGTGTTCAGTTTGAGGTAGAAGTACACAGGGTCTTCTGCGCCAGAGGCCATCGTCTGCTTGCCGGGGCAGCCCCAAATAAGCATCTTGCCCATGCCGAGATTGGTTTTCTTCTGCGCCGAGATCATCACAGCATTGGAAATCATGTTCTTGCTGGTGAAGGTGTACTGGTTTCCGCTGCGGGTGACAGTAATGCCGCTGGCAGAGAAGTTGATATCAGCCAGGGTGTTGTTGGTGTCGGTCAGGGTGATGCTGTAGTTGTCATTTGCCTGATCGTATTTCATGGTGTAGGTCTGTGCGTTGCTCTGGTTGCGGGAGGAGAAGCTCGGCACAACATAGTGCTTGGACATCTGCTCCAAGATCCAGTTGTAGCATTTTTCAGCCGGACGGTCCTTCAGCGTTGCATAGAACAGGTCAGCATCCACGCCATTTGCCGAGGCGAGGCTTGTAGGGCTGGTTCTGATCTGCTGCTGATACTCCCAGATGATACACTGCGTCGCGTAGATGAAGTCATCCATGTTTGTCCCTGAGATGGGAGAAGATGCACCATCGTGCCAGCCATACATCAGTGCCATCATGATTCCGTACTGTGCGGTGATAGGCAGGTTCTGAAAATACTTGCTGTTCTTTCCGCTTGAACCATTGTAGGTGTCGCTGTAGTTGTAGGACACGCCGGACTCAATACAGTACACATGATGAGAGGTGCCGTTACTGTCAATCATCAGGTACTTATATCTGGCGACACCGCCGTTATGATAAGAAACATAAAAGCTTCCATCGTCGTTGTAAAAAAGCGTGTTGCCAGCCTTGCTGTAGTAGTTGTTTCCATCAGAGCCGAGATACAGATCGCCATACGTGGAAGTGCATTTCGTGCCCTCCTCGGCTGTCCACGCAAACGCTGTCACAGGCAGCATTGCAACGACCATCAGAACGGCCAGAAACGCCGAAAGCAGTCTCGTACTCTTGGATTTGAAAATTGCATTCATATCTCTTTTTCATCCTTTCATTTTGGTGTAAAGAAAAAGCCCTCCGCTATTTCAGCAGAGGACTTCGTCCTTGTTGTGTTGTGATGTTACGCGAATACAAAGTAGATGGCGTAAGAGCCGCCGCCGATTGATTCGCAGCAGATGTTGAACTCCGTGATCTCATCGAGGCCATATGCGCCGAGGTTTTCTACGGTGTGAAAGCGGATATACTGTTCCAGCCTGGACCGCAGCCCGCTTCCTTGATTGGACTCCGATGCTGTTATCGGATTCCACCATGTTGCGTTCTGCGGAGACAGCGAGGTATTCAGCGTGTAGCCCATACCCTGACCGATGGCGATGCAGTCAGCACGGATCGCACTGATATCGAACTCGTAATCGTATGCGGTCTTTGGCTGTGTCTCCACCGGAGGTTCTGTCTCAGCGGGGACCGGCGGCTCGGTTGTCGCAGGCGGCTCCGTAGGTGCCGGAACTTCTGCCGGGGCTTCGTCGGTTTCAGTGGCAACCGGCTGTTCTGTAGGCTTGGACTGTTCCGTTTCCTTGGGTGGCTCGCTCGGTGCTGGCAGTTGAGTCTCGGTTTGCTCCGAAGGCTTATCCGCTTTTACTTCCTCAAAAGAAGGGACAGTGCTTTCTGAGCTTACCGGTTCATTATTCTCTGCTGGGCCTGCTTCGTTGTCTACAGAGACAACATCTTCTGTCGGGGTTCCAGATTCTTCCTCGTTCTTTTCAAGTACATCTATTTCAACGCTTGATGTGGGGGTTGCTTCCAGCTTATCTGTGCTTTCTTCTGCGGCAGTCGTTGTCAGCAGCATTTCGCTTGCTTTAGTCGGTTCAGGACTGTCCGGAACCGTTACAACTGCCTCACATCCGCATAAACACAGCAGGGCAATGACAACCGTGATGATAAGTGACTTCCTCATAGGATCGCCTCCTTGATTATTCTCACCATCATTGTACGGTCGTCTGTTTCGTAAGGCAAAGGTACGCTTATCTCCTTACTCTTCTTCCTTTGAGCTGGTAAGCTGGTGAAACAGGGGGAGAGTGTGAGAGGGGGAAACGGCAAAGCTTCTCCCAAAGGGTACACCACTCCCTTGGCGTAAGGGTTATCTTGTTTCACCTCGGTCTTTCTGACGTTCCTGTACCCGGTGATAATACTCAAGCGCTTTCATAATATACTCACCGGTTTTGTTGTACGGAACGCTATCAGGAATGAACCGTCTTGCATCTTCGTACTTAATGCGGATCTTCTCCTTTTGGTTTGGCTTCTCTTCACTCATGATGGACTCAATGACCTCATTGGAGAGCTTGCCTTCCTGGGAGAATCTCTTCATCTTGATTGCCTGGGCAAGGGATGGCGTCGCGTCAGCATAGGAGATTTCCTCCAGCAAGTCTTCCTGCTCCTCCTTTTTTAGGTAGGACAATTCAACTGCCGGTCTGAACGCAATACGTCCCTCGTCAACAAGGTCGAGAAGCGGCGGGATAAGCTCCGTGAGACGGATATAGCGGAAAATAGTATTTCTGCTTTCTCCCACTTCGTCCGCCATAATCTCGGATGATTTCGTGCCCAAAGAATTGTTCCCCACTGGGGAATAATTATCTTGAGCCGGTCTGCCTGCCTGCCTTTTCATGGCCTCAAGACGCATCTTGTACGAAAATGCCTTTTCGCTCGGGAGGATGGTGGAACGCTGTAGGTTGGATTCAACCATCAAGATAATGGCCTCGTCGCGGCTCATCTCGCGGACCTCTGCCTTTACGGTGTCCAGTCCTGCGATCTCACAAGCCTTTTTCCGACGATGGCCTGATACGATCTCGTAGCGTCCGTCTTCCTTCGGGCGAAGTGTGACAGGGGTGATGATCCCGCGCTCTTTGATACTCTGAACAAGCTGGTCCATATCCTCATCAATTTTTACCTTGAAAGGATGGTCGGGGAAATCGTCAATCTCCGAAATGGGAATATCGAAAATGCGGGGAAGCTTGTTTACCTTGCGTTCCTCGTCATTTGCGAACAACTCATCGTATCCAGTCAGGCCCAGGTCGATTTTTTGCACGTTCTTCAATCTCTGTCACCTCCTTCGTGAGTGCCTCATACGCTGCTGCCACTTTTCCGTTCTTGTCGTGGGAGAAGATGCTTTCTCCGGAAAGACTGCACTCCGCTGCTCTTACCGAAAAAGGAATTTCAGACTCGAACACGCGGATGTTTTCTCCTACTGAAGAACGGAGCGATGTGATAATCGACTTTGCATTGTTGGTGCGGTTATCTACCATCGTCAGCAGAATGCCGTCGATCCTCAGTCTCGGATTGATCTGCCGCTTGATTTTCGCAAGCGAGCGCAGAAGTAAGTTAAGACCTTTGGTTGACAGGAAGTTCGGCTGGGACGGAATAATCACACTGTCTGCCGCAGCAAGCGCATTGACCGTCATCATTCCCAGAGAAGGCATACAGTCAATAAGGATATAATCGTAGTTCTTTCTCATACCCTCGATACAGGATTTCAGAACGTACTCACGGCTCATAACATTGAACAAGCCCGTTTCCATGCCGGACAGTTCAATATTAGAAGGAAGCAGATCAACGCCTTCATTGTGGGCGATGATCGCGTTGCCGGGAGGCTGCTCATCTTCTATGACCGATTGCATGAGCGTGGATAGCGACACATCCAACTCGTCGGGGTTCTTTACACCGAGGCTCACCGTGAGGCTCCCTTGCGGGTCAGCGTCAATCAGTAAGACCTTATTTCCGGTGTTTGCAAGGCCCACGCCGAGGTTGACTGTCGTGGTCGTTTTGCCGACGCCGCCTTTTTGGTTTGTGATGGCGATCACTTTACAGTTTTCCATGCGTTTTCCTCCTTTCTTAGGATTCACAGCGATCCATTTCTGTACCGCTATGTACCTGTGCGTTATTTGTCCTCGACGCCCCACGCACATGGGAATACATCAGACGCTTGCTTGCGAAACAAGTCCATGGGAATCTCACCCCTGCCGGGTCCTCCGCCAGCTCCGTAGAGAAGTATCATTAACCCTGAAGCGTTTCATGGCCATATCCGTAGCAATCGGATATTTCAGAATGGTTCGGAAACGCTCGCCACCTTGCTTTCCGTTATAACCCGGATGGGCAGGAGGGTCTTGGCGCACCTTCATTCGGCTGGGGCTTTCGCCCCCGCTCAGGAACGTATCTGATGAATGTGTATTCAGTTGTCAAGTAGCGGTGAGTAGGAATTTCTCCTCTCACCCCCCTACCGCAACCTTCGAGGCTCCAAAACGACATTTATTTTTCAAAAATTCAAAAAATTTTTTTCGTGCTGGGCTAGTGACTCCCCACAAACAAAAAAAGCCCGCCGGTTTTACTCGGCGGGCACAAAACAAAATAAGACCCACTACCTTTCGATAGTGAGTCTTATGATACGATATGGAATTGTAAAGCAATCTGCGACGATTTACACTTTTTTCGCTTCCGATTTGGAGAACGAAAGGTGATTTTTGGAGACTAAATTGGTGATCTTGGCTTTTTTAGACCGTCAAATCAGTACAGCTTAGCACCCGCCGGGATGTGGGGATCGACCATCAGAAGATGAAGTTTTTCTTCCTCGCCCTCATGGTGAACGGCACTGATCAGCATACCACAGGATTCAATTCCCATCATGGCTCTGGGAGGCAGATTCGTGATGGCGATGCAGGTCTTTCCGACCAGCTCTTCCGGCTCATAATATGCGTGAATACCGCTCAAAATCGTTCTTTTCTCGTCAGAACCGTCATCCAGAGTGAACTTTAAGAGCTTCTTGGACTTGGGTACTGCCTCGCATTCGAGGACCTTCACAGCGCGGAAATCGGACTTGGAGAAGGTCTCAAAATCGACCTGATCCTGGAACAGGGGCTCGATCACGACATTGGAAAAGTCGATTTTTTCTTCGACGACAGGAGCCGCTTCAACGGGCTTTTCTTCCGCCTTGGTCTCGGCCTTTTCGGTCTTATCCTTGTCCAAAGGTTTCATTGTGGGGAACAGCAAAACATCGCGGATGGCGGGCGAATCGGTGAGCAGCATTACCATTCTGTCGATCCCGAATCCGATACCGCCTGTGGGCGGCATACCGTAGGAGAGCGCGTTGAGGAAATCCTCGTCGGTATGGTTTGCTTCCTCGTCGCCGGAGGCGAGAAGCTCCTCCTGTGCGCGGAAGCGCTCGCGCTGATCGATCGGGTCATTAAGCTCGGAATAGGCGTTCGCCATTTCCCAGCCGTTCATAAAGAACTCGAACCGCTCGACATAATCCGGATTTTCGGGCTTGCGCTTTGTGAGCGGAGAAATCTCCACCGGGTGATCCATAAGGAAGGTCGGCTGGATAAGCTTATCCTCGGCATACTGTTCGAAGAAAAGGTTGAGTATATCGCCCTTTTTGTGGCGCGGTTCGTATTCAATCCCGTGCTGCTTTGCGAGTGTGTAAGCCTCCTCATCGGTGTGCACGTTCGTAAAATCGACACCGGCATACTTTTTCACCGCATCAATCATGGTGATACGCTCGAACGGCTTGCCGAGATCCATTTCCACACCGTTGTAGGTGATCTTGGTGGTACCCAAAACCTCCTGCGCGACAAAGCGGTAAAGATTTTCGGTAAGATCCATCATGCCGTGGTAATCGGTATATGCCTGATAAAGCTCCATGAGCGTGAATTCGGGATTATGGCGGGTGTCAAGTCCTTCGTTGCGGAACACCCTGCCGATTTCGTAAACACGTTCCAGACCGCCGACAATAAGCCGTTTAAGATAAAGCTCGAGCGAGATACGGAGCCGCAGATCCTCGTTCAGCGCATTGAAATGCGTTTCAAAGGGGCGCGCGGAGGCACCGCCGGCGTTCGCGACGAGCATAGGAGTTTCGACCTCCATAAAGCCCTGCGAATCGAGATATTTGCGGATAGCGCGTATAATGCGCGAACGCTTGATAAAGGTATCCTTTACCTCCGGATTGACGATCAGATCGACATATCTCTGGCGGTAACGGGTATCCGTATTTGTAAGCCCGTGGTATTTTTCGGGCAGCGGAAGGAGGGATTTCGAAAGCAGTGTAAGCTTTTTTGCATGGATGCTTATTTCCCCGCGGCGGGTCTTGAATACAAAGCCTTCCAACCCGATGATATCGCCGATATCCCATTTGCGGTATTCGTTAAAGCATTCCTCGCCGATATCATCGACACGGACATACGCCTGTATGCGCCCCGAAACATCGGCTATATCGATGAAGTTCGCCTTGCCCATATCGCGGCGGCTCATAAGCCTGCCGGCAAGCGAAACTTCCTTTTGATCGAACTGTTCGAAATTATCCTTGATTTCGCCCGCGTGCGCGGTAACATCGTATTTTGTAACGGCAAACGGATCCCTGCCCTCCGCCTGCGCTTCGGCAAGCTTGCGGCGCCGCACGGCGATGATTTCGTTTTCGTCCTCCAAAGCGGGCGCTGCCCCGTTCTTTATTTCTTCGTTCATCGTCTGCCTCTTATTTGGAAATTCCGGTGACGGTGTATCTGACTATCCCAACCGGCGTTTCAACATTTATGCTGTCGCCCTTGCGGTGGCCGAGAAGCGCCTTGCCGAGAGGGCTGTCGTCGCTGATACGGCCTTCGATCGGATCGGATTCGGCAGTGGAAACGATCTTGTATTCGGTTTCCTCGCCATCCTCTATATTGTGCACAACAACAACGTTGCCGACGCCGATCTTATCGGTGGAAAGCTCGCTGTCGTCCAATACTATCGCATTTTCGAGCGTTGCTTCGAGCTGGGCTATCTTCCCTTCTATTTCCGCCTGCTCGTTTTTCGCTTCGTCGTATTCGCTGTTTTCGGAAAGGTCGCCGTATGCTCTCGCCTTTTGGATTGCCTGAGCGACTTCCTTACGCTTTACGGTTTTGAGATGTTCAAGCTCGTGCTGAAGATTTTTAAGCCCTTCGTGGGAAACGATGATCTGCTTTGCCATTTTTGTATTCTCCTGTATTTGTTATCGTATATTTATATGCTCAATCTGCGCCGGTTATAACCTCCAACGCGCGTTTAAGCTGGGTATCGTCCTCGGGGTGCATCTTGAAAAAGCGTTTTTCCCATTCCTCGCCGAGCTTTGAAACGATATCCGGCGTTATTCCCACGCCGTCGTAGCTGACATTGGAGGGCGGATTGTAATAATCGGTGGAAAGCTTTATCGCATCGCCCTCGTCCGTGAGCCGATATGTCGTCTGCATCGTGCCCTTGCCGAAGGTCTGCTCGCCGATGATCGTCGCCAGCCCGTAATCCCGAAGCGCCGCCGTAAACAGTTCGGCTGCGGAAGCGGTGGAGCCGTTGCAGAGAACGACCATTTCCGCCTTTATGCACTCCGCATCGGAATATTTCGTTTCGGTATTGCCGTTTTTATCGACAATATTTATGATCGGCCCTTCCGGAAGCAGAATATCCAGCATTTCAAGAACCTGGTCGAGATAGCCGCCGCCGTTGTTGCGCACATCGAAGATAAACTTATCGAACCCGGAATCCAGCGCGTCGTTTACCGTTTTTTTGAAAAGCGAAGCGACAGTCATATCCGAAAACGAAAGTATGCGGACATACGCCACGCCGCTTCCGAGATCCGAAAACAGGACGTTTTCGCTCGGTACGGAGCGGCGTGTCACCGAAAATTCAAGCTCCTCGCCCCCGCGGAGAACCTTAATTTCGGCTTTCGTGCCCTCCTTGCCGCGGATCAGGTCGATAATATCGTAATAATTATCCGCATTTGCCCTTGTTCCGGCGGCTTCGACAATAACGTCGCCATCCAGAATCCCCGCCTCCTGCGCGGGTGAATCGGGCATGACACGGAAGATATATACCCCACCGGTATCCTCGTCATAGCAGGCATGAACGCCGATCCCGACAAAGTCGCCCTTGGAGGAATCGAGCATGGCGGAATATTCCTCCGCCGTATAATAATCCGAATACGCATCGCCGAGCGAGCGGACGGCAGCCTTGTAAGCCGCTGTCCAAAACTCGTCGCTCTTGTAATCGCGCAGATATTTTGAATTTATCATATCGATTATTTCGGAAAACCTGTCATATGCCGCATTTCGGGAGCCTTCCCCCGCGGAGACACCGGAATCGATACGAGTGCCGATGTTGCTTTCGGCATTGCGGCAGCTTGCCCACGAAAAAACCGAAACGAAAGTAACGACGCAGGCGCACAGCACAATGACTATGCAGGCAAACGGAGAGATTCTTTTTTTGAACATTATATCGCCTTACTTATCTTTTGACATAATATCCGTCCGGGAGATATTTACCCGGATCGACAAGGGTACTTCCGTTCTTCACACCCAAATGCAGGTGGTTGCCGGTGGAGCGCCCCGTGGAACCGACATAGCCGATAACCTGCCCGGCTTTAACGTTATCGCCGACCTTGAAACCCGCAAATTTGGACATATGCGCATATATCGTCGTGATACCGTTGCCGTGGTAGATCATTATATGGTTGCCGTAGCCGGTGTTGCTGCTTGTCCGTGCGGTGATAACACCGTCGCGCACCGCATATATCGGGGTGCCCTTTGCGGCGGCAATATCCAGCCCGGAATGATATTCGCTTGTCGGCTTGCCGAACGGATTCAGGCGATAGCCGAAATAGCTTGTAACAACACCCTTAATGGGCAGCGGCCAGATAAATTCGGCATTGCTGTTGTAATATTTGAGCCGTTCCTCCTCGAGCGTTTTGATCTTCGCATTGATCTCCTGCACGCGGGCGTTCTTTTGGCTGTACTGTTCGTTGAGCGAATCGATATTAAGCCCGAGCGAGGCGGCAATGGTGTTGAAATTCTGTATTTTTTCTTCCTTTTCGATCTCTGCCAGCTTGAGCGCGGATATGTATTCGTCATATTCCTTCTGCGTTTCGGCAAGCTCGTCCGAAAGCACGCGGAGATCCGACATTGTAGTCTGTATCTCCTTCATATAGCCGTTGGCGCAGGTCATTATCGCATTGTAGTTTTCCCTGCGGGAAAGAAAATCGGCAAAGCTTTCGGAGGAAAACAGCATTTCGAAGGTATTCACATCGCCGTTTTCGTAAATATACTGCATGAGATTGCGGTAAAGCGAAAGCCGATAATCGTAATCCTCCTGCACGGTGGTGAGCTGCGCGATTATCTGAGCGCGTTTGAGATCGTAGGATTCCTTTACGGCTTCGTTGACGGCGATCTCGCTTTCGAGCAGGTCTATTTCGGCGCGGTACTGTTCGAGCAGGGCGATATTTTCGTCGGATTTACCCCGGAGGCTCGCTATATCCGCGCGAATGGAAGCCATTTCGTTTTTTATACCCGCAAGCAGGCTTTTGTATTGGTTGAGTTCATTTTCGATATCGAATATCGTCCTCGCCTCTGCGGGAAGTGCAACTTCACCGGGAATAAACAGAACGACGACCGAAAGCAGCATTGTCAGGCAAAGAATGAAGGACAACGCCTTTTTTTTGTGTGTAAGCATCGAAAAACCTCCTGTTTGATTATGCTTTGAGATACTTTTTGAGCGAAAGGCTCGAAGAAACTATGCCGGTGAAAAGCCCTATCGCCGCATACCCAGCAATCAACAGCATGGAATATTCGGAAAAATCAGCCAGAACCGCTTCCGCACTGCCCAAAGTGGAGGAAACTATATCACGCAGCAGGTACTGATAAATGTAAAATTCGATCCCGAAGGCGACACAGGCGGAAAACAGACCGATAATTATGCCCTCTACTATATACGGCATACGGATAAAATGCTTTGTCGCGCCGCAGAGCCGCATAAAGGTGATCTCGTTCCGGCGGGAAAACACGCCGAGCTTGACGGTATTCATTATCGCGAAAAGCGATATCAAAAGCAGTATCGCAAGCAGCCATATCCCGGCGATATAAAGTGTCTTTTTGACATTCATCACATTGCCGTAAAGATCGATATAATCCATGATATCTTCGGTGGGAACGGCATCAAATTCCGTGCCGTTTTCCGAGGTGAGCGTGATGGAATCTATACGGTTGCGAACGCGTGTGACGGCATCGAAATCCGAAAGGTTTTTGAAATACAGGCGGTAGCTCGCCCGCAGCGGGTTCACGAAATGGTTATCCATATCGCCTTCCGGGGCGGAGGTATCGGCAAACAGCCCGTCTATCCATTCGGAATTGCCCTGCGCGCGCATTATTTCGAGATGCTCGTCCGCAGAGATAAAGCGGACCTTTTCCCCGGTGTCGCCCTCTGTCATTATGTCGGAATCGTCGCATATCTCGCGAAGCTTTTCGCCGATGGCGGCGATCTGTTCGTCGGTATATTCCTTGTTCATGCGGACTTCGATAACATTGAGGTTATTGATATTGTTGAAGTTGCGGTCGATCGTGTCGATCGCGATATAAAATGTCCCGCAGAGTATCATGCCGCCGACAAGCACCAGCACCGAAGCGGTGGACATCACGCCGTGGCGGAAAATGTTTTTGAACCCCTGGCAGAGGTTATAGAAAAATACGCTCGGTTTCATTCGTCAAAGGTACCTCCGATCCGATCGGATACGACCTTGCCGCTGTCCACGGTTATCACGCGCTTTTTATAGCTGCGCACGATGTTCATATCGTGGGTTACAACAACGACGGTCTTGCCCAGCCGGTTGATCTTCATCAAAAGATCCATTATTTCGCTTGTCATGTCCACATCGACATTCCCGGTGGGCTCGTCCGCGATAACGGTGTCGGGATTGTTCACAAGAGCGCGCGCAAACGCGACACGCTGCTGTTCGCCGCCCGAAAGCTCGTCCGGGAAGCAATCCGCCTTGTGCGCAAGCCCGACAAGATCCAGGAAGAAGGGTACGCGCTTTTTGATAAGCGAGCCCTTTGCGCCGACGACGCGCATCGCAAACGCGACGTTTTCGTAAACCGTCATTTTATCGAAAAGCTTGAAATCCTGGAATACCACGCCCATCGTGCGGCGAAGAGCCGGTATCTTCCACGAGCGTATCTTATCAAGCCGGAAGCCGTTTACTTCCAGATGCCCGGAGGAAACCCTTTCCTCGCACAGAAGCAGCTTTGTAAGCGTTGTTTTGCCCGCGCCGGAATGACCGATGATAAAGACGAATTCTCCGTCGTCGATATTGAGCGTAACGTCGTTCAGCGCGACGGTTCCGTTGCGGTATTTCATTGAAACATTATCGAAAGAGATCATTTTTCGGGGTTACCTTTCAAATTGCGCATCAATACATCTGCGGCTTGCTGCTCAGGTATTTTTTGACCATGAGCGCAACCTTGAAGGTTATGGCATGGTCAAACTCACGCAGGTCGAGCCCGGTGATCTTTTTGATCTTTTCGAGGCGGTAAACGAGCGTGTTGCGATGTACGAACAGCTTTCTGGAGGTTTCGGAAACGTTCAGGTTGTTGTCGAAGAAGGAATGTATGGTCTGAAGCGTTTCGCGGTCGAGGCTTTCGAGCGAGCCGCGCTTGAACACCTCCGAAAGAAACATTTCGCAAAGCGTGGTGGGAAGCTGGTAAATAAGCCTGCCGATACCGAGATTTTCGTAATTGATGACGGTTTTTTCGGTATCGAACACCTTGCCGACCTCGAGCGCGACCTGTGCATCCTTATAAGAGCGCGCAAGCTCCTTCACGGTGCCGACAACCGAGCCTATCCCTATAGTGACTTTGAGGAAGAATTCGGTCTGGATGGTGTCGACAATGCTTTTTGCAATGGATTCGAGCACCTTGGGTTCGTTTGCGGATTTCAGCTCCTTTATAAGCACGATATCCGATTCGCCGACACTGATGACATAATCGTGCCCCTTATCCGGGAACATATTCTGAATCACATCGAACGGAACAATATCGCCGACATCCGCAAAGCGGATAAGTATCGCGGAGCGGTTCACCTCCGCATCGAAGCGGAGCTCCTTGGATTTGATATAAATATCTCCGGGAAGGATATTGTCGAGTATGATGTTTTTGATAAAATTCGCCTTGTCGTACTTTTCGTCGTAAAGCGTTTTGATATTGGAAAACGAGACGGAAAGCAGCGCGGAAACGCTTTTTGCCGTTTTGTCCGAGCCTTCGACAAAGACTATATATTCGATCCGGGCGTGGGAGCCGATCGGACGGTAGGTATACCCGCCCATATCGAGAGTGTCGAAGTTATAGGACATTTCCTCGAGAACCTCCCTGCGGGATGAGCCGATGTTGTTGAGCAGGCTGCAGGCTATGACAATGCCTTTGTCGTCGATAATGCCGATCTCACGGTCCACCGCTTCTCTCATCTGATATATTAGGGTCTGGAACAGCTTGTTGCTCATTTTTTCGTTATCCTCTCTCGTTATAAATTGCTTCGCCGCATCTTCTGAAATCTTCACATAGTGATTTTATATCATTTTGCGGGCGATTGCAAGTGCTTTTGCGGAAATATAACAAAATAACCGATCAAAATTTGTGTATTATCACCGTTTTCGGCGGCGAGCGCCGCCGCACACGCGCACCCCTTTGCGCAAAGCGCACGCCGGAGCCAAAAAATGAAGCAAAGCCCTTGACACGACAGCAGCGGCGTTGTATAATGTAGCATAATTAAACGGTAAAAGGAGTTTATCAGAATGAACGAACAGAATAATCAACCCGCAAAGAGCGGTTTCGACATCACTTCCGTTGTCGCAAAGCTCATCCCCGTGCTTCTTTACATAGCACTTGCGTTTGCCGTCGTCGGCTTTCTTTATTACTTCATCGTTGGCATC
>OGOZ01000462.1_pt1 | contig 27599 bp, 47 predicted proteins | sample 1552801 | NCBI WGS metagenome assembly OGOZ01 (sample SAMEA2580196, study PRJEB22360) | human gut metagenome | biome: human gut; feature: human-associated habitat; material: faeces | place: Denmark | collected 2008/2010 | reverse complement strand
CTCTGCCGTCTTTCGTGGTAAAGATTGTTGCACCGGAATTGTACGCCCAGTTCATTATTGCCTTGTACTCTTCGCTTGGGTGGGAACTGTCCCTACCCTTTACTCCAGTACCGAACTCAATGTACTTGCAATACCCTCCGGCACTTATGATTCCAACTCCCTCTGCCTCATCCAGATAACCGATAATGGAAGATCTTGCTGTACCGGTATCAACCGGAACTAGCTCCTGTGCCTTTTCAACTCCAAGGTCTGTAAGTCTCTGTATAAGTTTCTCTGCGCATTTGTGTATACGCTCTTTCCGCTTTTCCAGTTTCTTAATGGCCTCATCTATGCTGTCCGGGTCAAAGGGATTGATCGTTATTTTGTCCTGCATGGATATTCCCCTTAATCTTCCGTATCGCCCATAGATTCTGTTGCAAATCATGTTTCGGGCAGACACATATATAATCTGGTTCCGTGTCCGTGGACCCGTCCTCATTGAGAACAGGAACCACATCTATGAAGAGTTTTGAGTATTCATCAATCGGCAATTTCTGTACGGTTGATATGGTCTTGTCATAGACAATATCTTTACCAAACGGAGAATCCTCTGCATTTCCTGAGTTCGGACTTACTCTCGCAAGCACACGAACCGGATTTGAATACTTCGGTATGCTCTCCCCAGTAAGGTTGCCATCCTCATCCACTTCGTCTACCGTTCCGTCATAGGTCTGGTAATAAAAGGGGACTTGGTTCAATCTGAGGTCTTTAAGTCTCAGCTTAGGCATTGCCATCCCTCCTTAACAGACCGACATAGGTTTTGGGTGGAATCTTCGCCAAGGCCAACTCAATATCTTTCTTACCTGTCTGTCCCCAGTTTCGGGTAACTCCAAGTTCTGTGTGAGATACAAGTCCACCCCTCGCATCGTCAGAGTTTATGGCTTTCGCCAAATCATAGATTTCAAACTCATACCGGTTATAAAACCTCTCCAACTCTGCCTCTGTCGGAATATCATCATCCGCCCAAAAGTGTTGATTTGCAGCCTGTTTCTGAGCTTTCACAAGGAGGACGGCAATCTGTTCGTCAGTGAGAGTTTCATCATCTAAAATGACTTTCAACAATTTAGCGTCCATAATCCGTCCTCACTTTCTTACCCTTGCTGAGTTAAAAACTCTGCGATCAGCTTTGCTTTTACGGTTTCTTTCATGTCATACCCACGTTCCGCTGCGATAGCCTTAATCTGTGCCACTGTCAGAGCATTAAGTTCTTCCTCTGTATACTTCTTTGTGACATCAGTAACCGTCTCTTCTGTGCTCGCATCTGATGATGTGGAAACAGAAGAATCGGCTACGATACGGGAACCACCGTCAAGGGTATGACCTGTTATTCCCCCGGTTTTGTGGTTGCTGTCAGTTTGCTCGGAAGATCTGTGGAAATATTTGTGAACTTAGCACTCATCCACTCAGGACCGTGATCCAAACCAATCTGTCCGAAAATCTGATATGTTTCTCCTGCGCCAGTCTTTGCAAGCTGCTCCAGGAAGAAATTGCCCTTGCCAGGAACCATCTGATGAACCGGAGCCATGATGGACGGATCGAACAGAACGGCTGTACCGGTAGGCATAGTATCAAACAAAGCAACTGCCACTTCTCCAAGAGGGGTAACTACTGTCTGTAATTTGATACCGTTCACTTCTCTTCCAAGGGGAACGATTGTAAGGTTGTTCTGCTGTGCATCAAGGTTAAGCTGCAACATTGTAGTTGCATCAACTCCGAGAACAATGTTGTCTGTCTTTGCGCCCTGATCGTGAATGGACTTTAATCCCTCTGCTACAAGCCAATATGTGAGAGGCTTTTTAGCAAGATCAAGTACGTTGGTTGTGATAGCTGTCAGAAGTCCTCTTGTTTTATTGGCCTCTGCATCAGTAGTTGCCTTTGCGTACTTTCCGTTGATGAATGTGTACTCAATATCCTGTGCGATCTTTGCCATTCTACGAGAAACCTGAAATGCAAGCTCGTCCATAGGATTTGCCTGCTGACCGGCCACATTGATGCCCTGCAGTGTACCCATGTTACTCTGCTTTCCGTAAGAAATCGCCACGGATTTCTGGAAGATCTGAGTTACATTGGTAAGCTGGCTTCTAGTTACCATTTCCGGCTGTGGTGCAGTAAGGGATGCTGTTTCAGAAATCTCCGGCTGCTCGCCTGTTTCTGTGTTGTACTCCTGACCGCAAGTAAACTCTACATGATTGGTTACAAGAGGTCTTGCGCCAATCATAGTAGAGAACGGTGTTGCTGTCTGTCCTTTAGCGAATAACATTCCGCTAAAATTAGGAACAGCGAATGATGTTGCTGTGCCCTGTGCCATAATTCATTACCTCCTTTAGATTTATGCCTGCTGATTGTTAGCGGCACTTTGACTTAATATTGCAAGAATCGCAGCCTGTGAATCGCCTGCGTCCATTGCCTGTTTAATCTGTGCTGAATAGTCAACCTGACCTACGTTTCCAGACTGTGGCGTAGGCATCTGAGCCAAATACTGAGCGCGGATTTCCGACTCTTTCTGTTTGTCTCTTTCCGCCATAAACTTAGTGATGTTTCCGGTAACAACATCCATGCTTCCCTCATACTCTGCTGTTGCCGTAGCCTTTGCCATTTCGGCCGGCATACCCATTCCTAAGTAACGCTCCGATGATTCCGCTACCGCTTTGAATTTTTCCAGTTCCTTGACATAAGCATCTCTCTGAGCCTGCTGTTCCGCTTTTGCCTCTGCCTCCTGTTCTTCGGCTGTCTGCTTAGCTCTAAGCTGTTTGCGAAGATTTCCCTCGGATGTACAAAGTTTGTCGTTATCAGATTTCAGTTTCGCATTTGCCGCTTTCTCCTGTGCAAGCTGCGCCATAAGGCTCTCAACAGTTACTTCTCCGCCGGAGTTGTTTTCCTCATGCTTATCTGTCTGAGGCTGCTGCTGTGTACCGGATGCCTGAGTAGGCTGATTCTGCGGTGCTGTCTGAGACTGCTGCTGTGTCTGGTTCTGAGTTGTTGTGCTGTTTACATCTGCCATAATTGACCTCCTGCGTTTGAACGGTTCTCTCCGTGTGAATTTCTGCGTTTTTTTACTTGCGTCTCTGCAAGACAATAGTTGTATGCGTTTGATGAGGGTTTTCTCTAACCCGTTATCTGAAAGGAATTACTCCCTCTGTAACCGAAAAAATGAGCCGGACACGATTTTCCATCACATCCGGCTCATAGGCTCTAACTGTATTCAGTTAGTTTTTCTTTGCTGCCTTTTTGGCAGTTGTTTTCTTGGTAGCAGTTTTCTTTGCTGTGGACTTCTTTGCTGCCGCTTTCTTATTGGCAGTTTTCTTGGCAGTATCTTTCTTTGAAACGGATTTCTTTGAAGCTGCTTTCTTCTTATCGTCCATCTTTTTCTTGTCTGCTGCTGTCTTTTTTGCAGTTGCCATTGGTTTTCTACCTCCTGATTTATAATTCTACGCACCGGCAGTTGATGATCTCATCTATCGGTGCGCCCATACTATCATCGAGTGGGAACATCATTTTGTACCCATTGATGATAAAAGGCTCGTTAATAGGAACTGTTTGGCCGTCCGCCTCCCAGTGGCTAACCCGGACACGTTCATCCCTCATGCTTACCCATGTGTGGGTATTCTGTTTCTTATCCACAAGATTCTGATGATTTATCCAGTTATATATCCAGTTTGTCTCATTCAGGGCGATCTCTGTAGCTCTGACATCAGAGAACATTCTTTTCACACTTTTTGGAACATCCTCTTCATTCATCATGCCACCGGTCATACGAGATATTTTATATTTATCGTTGCCGTTGGCATTTGCAACTGCCCTCTCTGTGGCTTCCTGAATATACTTTGCAAATCTGTATGCCTTTTCCCTTACTTCTGTGTCGTACTGATATTCAGGCATCATGGCAAAATAGAGATCCATGAGTTCATTTTCATAATCAGCACTTGTCTTTTCGTAAAGGAAAATGCCGGAAATAAGATTGAGGAACTGTGCTTCAAAGAAGTCTACAAGTGCATTTATAAACTCCTTGGCGGTTTTCTTCCGGCGGAGCTTATCGTCTTTGAGAATGTTCATTTCGTCAAAGTATTCAACCGGATTATACATAGTTCACACCGCCTATTCTTCTACCATTGCAGTCTTACTTGGCTGCTTAGATTCCTCTGTCTTATCTTTTTCCGTGTTGTTCTCCCCACCGTTCCCCTCTTCATCCTTGTATGCGTTAGGGTTCGGTTGCTGCGTCTTTTCCTCCTTGGAGGCAAGTTTCTTCTGTATGCCATCAATAATAGGCTTACTATCAACCCATGCCTGTTGTGGATCTGTGAACAGTCCAACAGTGTTAAACGATGTAAGACCGTCTACTCCGGCATTAAGCAATGCCACAAGGGAATTGGTTTTAGACACCAAATCATAGGTTTTTGTACGGCAGAAACGGATTTCAACATCTGCCGTCTCTATATCTTTCAGACCGTCATACGGTCTCTGATCTGTCTTAATGATTTCGATTGCCAAATCAATGAGCTGCATTTCCGGCTCAGTGAATAACTGCTCAACCGTCTTAGCGGAAATCTCCAAACACTGCCATCCATTGGATAACTGCATTGCACCGGTGGTTGAACCGCCACTTGCCTCCTGCCATGATGGTGTAGAGGTAATCTGCTCCAACTGAGAATTGAGATGATCCACAAGTTTCTGAACCTCACTCTCATTCAATGTCTGATTGAGGTAAGTGATCTTTGCCTCCTTGCCGTCCCCGGTACTCTTTGTCATAATGACTCCATCGCCGTCTACGAGGTTTTTCTTGCCCTCTTCATTTACCTGGCAGTTGTGCATCCAGAGTAAGCTCTGAACGTGTTGCAGAATATCATTGATACGGTCAGAATCCACAAGATTCATTGCATCCATCAGCGGGATAACCTTTTCAAAAATACCCATGCGGTCATTCAGATAAAATTCAACGACTGGTATTCTTCGGAGTGGGTTTGGTGCAATATTCTCTTTCAGATGATAGTCTGTCGTGTTCAACTCATGCTCAATGGTATAGCAGAAATTCTTTGAGTATGCCGTAAGAGTAATTGTTCCATCATCATGCACGGAATAGGTGCATCCAAGCACCGGTTCTCTATATGCGTCATTTGAGTACACCACAAAGGTTGTAAGTGGACTTGGAACCAATAGCTCAAACGGAGAATATCTGCTCTTATTTCTGTTCGGCAGCATCATCTGGTAGCCGACACCACAGATAAATAGGTTTCTTCCAAGGGCAATATCTTTTGCCGCTTTGCTCTGCTCCTGCATCATTTTATTGAGCATGGCGATCTTCAAATCGTCAATATTCTCTCCATCGTCCTCATCCTTTTTTCTCAAAAATCCGAATAAGGCTTTCTTCTGTTTCTTTGTCGGTTCTATCTTTGCTCTCTGTACGAAAGTTATCGGGTTGGAAAAACAATATCCCAGATGCACGTCCACAATCTTTGAAGCATTGTTTTCTACGACTGTGGCATTGAGATCCGGTCTGATTTTCTTTTCACGGTTAAGAATTGGCTGATTGCCTTTCTCGTACTCAAAAAGAAAAACTTCCTGTGCCACATTCTCCTGGTGTTCCATAAACGCCTTAGATACAACCGATATGATATTGTCTTTCGTAATTTCCCTCTCATCAGTCATTAACATTCGTCTACCGAGAGTTGGACGGTTGCTTGCGTACATGAAGTTTCCCCTTTCCGAATAAAACAAAAGAACCGATCAAGTCTACTTATGACTTAACCGGCTCAAAGGCTCTTTGCTTAATTCTATTTTTATTACTTCCTTACATCCACGGCAGTTTATAAAAATCGTGCCGGATGCTCCGGGTGCTTTCTTGAAAAGAAGTTTTTCACGGTTTGCCCGCGCCTTACATACAGGGCAGTATACGTTTTCCGTTTCCAATATAGCTGCTCCTTTCTGTATGTGGATAGTTGCGTGGATGGGATTTGAACCCACGACCGTCTGATTAAAAGTCAGATGCGCTACCGAACTGCGCCACCACACATTACTGGGCGGCTCGCCACCGCCCTATCCTACAATAATGGAGGAACCCATGGCCTCTCGAAAGAGGCAAGAGCCGAGAGTGGGAATCGAACCCACAACCTTTTGATTACAAATCAAATGCTCTGCCAGTTGAGCTATCCGGGCTTACCAATATGGAGTAGCGTTCACTACTCCATATCAAGAAAGGGATAATCCACCAACGTCTATACCAAGACACCATCATTTTAACAAAAAAGGAACAACCACGCATTAGAATATCGGTGAAACCGATATTCTAATGCAGTCATTCCTTGTTAAATGATGAAATTAAAATTTTATGATGTAATTGAGTTCGTTATTATATGTCTTTTGGTTCGTAGTCAATGCAGTAATCATCCCAGGATGTGACCGCTCCATAGCAATCACTTTCCTCGTTGGCACATATCCAATCCGTTGTCCCATTAAAATTATCATGCCAAGTACATGATCCGCAATTTTCGTTACATTCCATTCTGCATCTCCATCAATCTCTGTGCTTCTTCCGGGCTACATACCGTCACTCCGGTTTCTTCCTCACACTTCTTTACCATACCGGCTCCGTCCCCAACATAGCTTTCCCAAATGTGCTGTGATTCTACGAACACATCATTGATACGCTTATATCCGAATCCATAGGTTCTGTGAAGTGCTATGGCAATCGCAGCATATATCTGTGGAACCATCTGGTCTGCCGCAGTAGCAACGTTCTGTGAGCGGTTTCTTCTGGCGATTTCATTCAGGGAATTTATCAGTTTGTTATTCTTCGCCATATCTTTCCTCCAGTGCATCCTCAATAATAGAGTCCGTGTAAAGAAATTCTTTCATATCTGCTCCGTAGCAAGACGGCTCGATAGGTTCTCCACCATAACAAGCCATTCCATGAGGACATTCATTGTTTTCAGGACAATATTTGCAATAATCCTCTCCGTCATGTGTTTTCAGCCATTCATCAAGGATTTGTTCGTCTCGATGCTTTTCAAATACCGCTATTGCATCTGCCAGAAAGTCGGTCTGGGCAAACCATTTCAGATCGTCAATCACTTTCCACGGGTTATCGCCAGATACATTCATACAAACTTCATGTAACCTTTCCATTTGATCGCAGTCTTTATATTTTTCCTCTATTTCTGCGATAGGAGATTTTAATGCGTGATAATTGCGAATGTGAACATAATTGAAGTATGCCGAGGAATATTCCCCTACTTCATATTCTCCGGGTTCAAATGTGTGGTTTTGCATCACGATCTGCAAAGCAACTGGAAGCTCGATAATGAGCATTTCGGCTTTTTCAATATCCTCAGCAGCGTATTCTCCACTTTCTTCATCGCAGTGCCATCCCATGATTTCACACACATTCGTTGTGGGGCCGCTGTTCCCGAATGGTCTTTTAACATCTATTGCCGGTCTATACCTATCCTTAGAATCTATTAAAATGGAGATTCTAAAATTAAGGTCTGTCATAATCTTTATGTGCTCCGGTTTTAATTTAAAACTTGGCATATCAACCTACCTCCGTTTCATTCCTCTGACTGTATGTTTCCTTTTGTTTCCCATAAATCTGCCACTTCCCTTTGAATCGCCAAATATGAAAGCGGACATATTTCCGCCGGACGGTTTCTGTGTAGGTGGTGTTTCTGACGGTGCCGGTTTATACTTGGGTCTCCATACCATGACAATTTTATTGTCTTTGGGATCCACAAATCCAATACCATTTTCAAAGATAGTAAGATTAAGTCCATGCCGGATGCAGACCTCTTCGATCTCTTTCTGCACCTCAACCGCTTTTTTCTGTGCTTCTGTCATTATATCTTCTCCTTTCATCGGTCAATCTCACACCTCATCCTCCTAAACTTTCAGTTTTTCAATTTCTTCAAGGACCGTGGTATACTCGGCATTTATAATCTCAATCAGTTTATCTCTGGAATTTTTAATGTTGGCAGCATAGGTTTCCAATATCAATGCCATTGTCTTATTTGCCTCTTCCTGACTGAGTAAGGTCGCTGTATCTCTGCCTCCATCTGCGTGAATATAGAGTTTGGCCTGTCCTTGCTGATCCGCATTGTATGCTTTCATGCTTTGAATTAACGTAGTTGCCTCTGTACTCACGGAATCTATTGTTCCAAGGTATGATCTGCACATTTCATAATTTGTAGTGTTCATATTTCTGTAAACCTCTTTCCGTCTGCATATCGTCTGTCAATAATCGTTTTTTATAAAACCTTTTCGTTGAGCGCAACTCATGCAGTAATTGTATCTGCCGTAAATGATTCCTCCGCATCCCCTGCATTTATGTCCTCGCTCTATTGCTTTCCCATACGGTTGTCCTAATGCGTAATAGCATTTCCTGCAGTATGTGTAATGATCCTGACAATAGCCTCCGCATCTTTGACAAAATGCCATTTTTAATTACCATCCTTTCTATCCATCAAACGCTGGAAGAATTTTTCAATTTCGTCTTTGAGTTCTTTTGAATCTGTTTCAAACACAACCTTGTATTCTTTCTTTCTGCTTCCGTCTTTCAGTTCTATATCATCACTATTTGAATACCACGATTTCATATCAGTTTTCCTCCGAGTATCTAACGCGTTCTGGATTCACTTTCATGGCACACTCCCGGCATATAAATTGATTGGAATGGTTCTTGATAAGGCCAAGATACGGTTTTTCCTCAGAACCGAATTTATATCCGCACGCAAAGCACTTATCTAATCCTCTATTCTTAACTCCGAGTGACTGTCGGAACATTAGTGTTTCTCCGATTGTACTCTGCCACTTGGCGCAATCATAGATTTCATAATTCCTTACGGTTGTTTTTGATATTTTCATCTACCGTCCTAACCTTTCCTGAATGATTTTCTGTCCCTCTTCACTCTCATAAAACCTTTGAATTGTTCCGAAACAAAACCTCACTCCATCAGGGATCGGCATATAAGTAAGCAGCTCTCCGGTTTCTAATCGCATTTCGCAGGATTTAATTCCGAAAATCTTTGATTTACACGTCAACTGAAACTTGTGTTTACAGGTCTGTTCTGCCATCGTCCTCTCCGATCTCCGAGAACTTCGTGTATATCCTGTTCTCAGCGTAGTAGATGTTATAATCTTTCTGCCGGATGTAATGCCACAATCCTTTTTCGTGACCGGTTTTCAGAAAGTCATGGTTGTAATACTCCGTCTCATACCGCTCATTAACCATCTGCCGGAAACTGAGTTCATCTATCTGGTCTGAGGAATGAACAAAGTCTGAAATCTTGGTAATGTCCTCTTTCGATAATTTCTCTGTTGCAACGAACACTACTCTTACGATTTCCGTTCCGTGTCTCTCCACACATTCCAAATCTTCAACAGATTGCAGATGATACACCACTCTTTTGCAGAAATGGTACGGAAACTCCGACTCTGTGTAGCTCGTGTGCATTTCCATTGGAATACCGGCTTTAATGCAGATACCCATAACCATTCCGAGATACATAGGCACAAGAGGATTGTCACTATACCGGTAAAGCGGATCTCCACCGCCGGAGATAGATACGATATTCGCTCCGGTCAATGTAATGGCATCCTCCAATTTATCCAGACCGTCCACCGTGGATTTCGGCACTTTAATTCCATTCTCCCGGACTATGCAGTAAGGGCATCTGCCGTGGCAACCAAAGTTTGTTATTACACTCAGGTATTTATCCATTGATTGAATCCTCCCATAATTTATCCACAAAGGTCTCTTCTATCCTTGCCAGAACCTTATCAGCTTTCACATCACTTTCAGGAACTTCGTGATAGATATATGTCTGCATGATTGCATTTGAGCCAAAAGTACCCATGACAAAGGAAATGGGATTCCCAAACCTCTTGCAAAGGAAATACTCTATAAACTGATCGTGATGCTTATTCGCATGAACATACACATATCCATCATCTTCATATCCTCTGCCCTCATTCAAATCTGGATTGTAGTACACCTTATAGACCTTGATTGATTCTTGTATGACCTTTTCATCGTGTTCTTTCGCTTCTTTCTCGTTATCAAACTCTTTTCCGTCTGATGTTGTGTAGATAGTCCTTTTCTTTACCATTCTAACCTCCAAATTCTAATTTTGATTGTTCATTTTCAATTCTCCATAAAAAATAGGTGGTAGTCATTCCGACCGCCACCTACTGTTTCCTGACTTATTCTACTGTGATGCAATCATATCTTTCAGAATTGATTGTGTTCTCCATTGCCTCAACCGGGTTGTAACCAAGGTTCTGCAGAATCTGTTTGAATACCGTCACGGACTGTCCGCTTGCAAGCTGCACACCCTTGCGGTTGTGATCTGCATGGAATACATCGTGTCTGCTGTTCACATTCCAAAAGATGATGTTCGGGATTACATAACCGGCCTTGCAGAACTTATTTGCCATCTTGTCATAGAACGACCACTCACGGTTTCCGCAATAGTCAATTTCCATATCAGAGATAACAACGATTGCTTTCGGCATTTCCTCCTGCGGAGTATTATACTTTTTCGCAATTTCAAGAACCCTCTCAAAAGCAGCTTTAAGGTCTGTGTTGCCATCCCAATTTGCTCTGCTCACGTTGCAAATCTTCTGTTCAAGGGTTTCTCCCCTCAGAATAACCGTCTCCGGTCTGTCAGAGAATGTCATAAACAGATTGTGGTATGCACCCACATTTCTCTCTGCAAAATAGATTGCAAGACCGATTGATGTTGCCATAGGTCTGCCTCTCATGGAACCGGACACATCCGCCATAACTAAAGCGTTTGTTCCTTTCTCCACATAATCCGGCAAGGCTTTCCACTGGGCTTCAAGTACCTTGTTGCTCTCTCTGCCGTAAAGGATCTTCTCAACAATATCGTAAGGGAATAGTGTTGAGGCATTGATCTTTACCTCTCCCTTTTGTGCTTTGTTGATAAACTCTCCAAATCTCTCAGCATCATGTTTCATAAATGCCTTGCGGTAAATCATCATCGCACGGCTCGGAACTTCCGGGTATTTGATTTCATCCCATCTTCCTGCGGACATGAGGCTTTCAACGACACCAATCTGTTTTCTCATGCTGCGAACAATTCTCTTGAAATTGTAGATCGGATAACCTAATTTCTGTGCTGTAAGTATGCCGAGTTTTCTTGTGGCAGGCATCTGCGGTTTTAATCCACTTTGCAAGTAAAGAAATTGCATTTCCGGCATTGAGGTTCTGTAAATCTTCCTCAAACTGTTTCTTCATTGCCGCCCACATATCGTCCTCCAACGGAGTACCGATAAGCTCATACAGATCATCATATCTTCCGAACACACCAACCAAATCAAGGTTCGGTTTGAGTGCTTCCGGGTGTTTCTCTGCCATATAATGGATAATGGTTCTGAAAGTCTTTCTCTCTCCAAGACCTCCGCGAATATCTCTTGCATAGAACGCAATCTTTGTGGCAAAGAGTTTGTCCTGTGCGTATGCCTCTGCAAACAGAGTGGTAATTCTGTTCTCATCAGCCTCTCTCAGCGATCCGATTGTACCAAACAGATCCAGTCGGGCATCGCCAGAAGTATTCAATGCCACTGCACCGTTTTCAGTCCGGGCAAATCTACCCTCTTCTCTCATTGCATCTGCAAAGCTCATGTTTTCCTACCTTTCCAGGACTCTCATTTACGGAATTGAACCGTTTCACATTGTTTTTTAGACATTTGCTTTAACCATTGTGATTGCTGTAGGAGTCCCTATAAAATTGTTTACCGTTTCATTGTCAGGACACTATTGGGGTTTATGATTAACAGTCATATCCAAAAGGGTTGCTGTAAGTGTCCCATGTAAAGTTTTATGCCTATCTGGCTAACTTTTTAAGTTCATACCGCCTGTTATGTATCGCCCCGACAGAACGACCAATCTTCTCAGACAGTTTAGAATCGGTAATCTCATGTTTGATTACCAGTGCATCTTCCTCCGCAGTCCACGGATGAGACGGATATAGAAATGACGTTTTGCTGTAATATCGCCTATGCTGCCTCTGACACGCCTTATGATACTTTTCCATATCCCTATAATCTTCTTTTCGGTTCATAGGCAACCTCTTTCTTTTTACATGACGCTGCTTCAAACGGGAAAATATTGTCAATGGAATTTTCTGTTTTGAAAGATTGCTGTAAGCGTCACTTAATTGCCCCGACAGGACTTGAACCCATATGCTCGATTGCTGTAAGGAACACTCCTGTCAACCATGTTCCATCCGGTTTACCATAACCGGCAATCGGGGCAGAGACGATGAGAGGAATCGAACCCCTATCCGCAGCTTGGGATTGTTATTGAAAGGAGTTTGCTGATTATGCCACTAACATGACATTCTTCTTAACAGAGCTGCTGTGCTCCCTTTGCACCACATCGCCATATAGAGTGAGGGACGGACTCGAACCGCCGACAACGTCCTTAGCATGGAATGAAAGATTGCTGTTCGGATCACAAACATGATCCATTTTTCTTTCGTGCTCTACCAACTGAGCTACCTCACTCATGTAATTGGCGCATCTTCTTGATTTGTAAGGACATTTGCGCCATCGCCTTGAATGGAGAGGGATGGATTTGAACCATCAATGAAGCAGGCCCCAAGCTGTAATATATTGCCGTCAACGCCACGAACATGACGTATTGTACATAACTGCCGCGTCTACCGTTCCGCCACCTCTCCATATTCCATATTCAATTTTCATTACGGAAATCCGTATGAGTTGCGGAGGTTGGATTTGAACCAACGACCTCCGGGGCATGAACCCGGCAAGCTACCACTGCTCCACTCCGCCATAATGCAACCTCGCCCCTAGGCTGCTTTGTAAGTTCTGCTATGTCGTTCCTTGCGTTCCTCACTTAACCGGTGCTAACTACGACAGTATGTGACCGGCGGACTTGATTAAACATTTCCGTACACCCGCTTAATGCCCCATATTGGCGGTCTTGCCGAGACCAATGGCAATGTCGATAGGAAATATCTTTCGGGAAATCTCTCTAACCCAACTGGTTTATCGTCCGAAGTCAGGACGGCTTTTTATAACACTCTGGATATTGTCTTTCCAGAATTATTCAGAATGAATACCATAGTATCAGGAATACCAATGCGGCTATACACATAAGTAACTGTATCTAAAGTAACCACCGTGAGTGAAACATTCTTCTCTAATGGCGGATCGCCAAGATACCAAATAATGTTATCTCTGCACAATCCAGTAGCACCAATAAGTTCCTTTGCCTTGTTGAAATTCTTCTGTCTGATTTCCAATTCTTCGTCTGAGGATTCAGCGTTGGATATTTGAAACATATCCTTTTCGATAATAACGTCAAAACACTGAATAACCTGGGATTCCTCAAAGGTATCATTTCTGACACCCTTTTTAATTGTTTGTAATATCATACCTTTCTTCCTCTCTGTCTACGCCTTTCGGCTTATTGTCCCGTTCCGGACCGGGATTGGATAGGTAAGGAATCGGACCTTACACTGGAATATTACGATAGTCGCAGATTACCTCATGTGTTTGGTGCGTACGGATTTTTGAACCTATCGTATCAAAGGTGGGTGGCTGCCATTCCTGCTTATTCCAATCACTGCACTTTGCGTTGTTGCCACACCGGGACGCACCTTTTCCTCAACCGTACTAATATTGCAGTTACCCTTTACTGCCTACTATCCAATTCTGAAACCTCCTCCACCGGTGGAATACGGTTTCATAGCGGTGCATACAGGACTCGAACCTGTACTGCATTTCTGCAGGACGACTTAGCAAGACGCTCCGCTACCATTACGGCAATGCACCATACGCCGTGTTAGGGATTTGAACCCCAGAGACTTTTACATCCAGACAGTTTTCAAGACTGCACCCTCGACCAACCGGACACACGGCAGAGTAGTTTTCCCTTGGTAACGTACAAGTCGGAGTTCCTCTATCCGCCGGTCGTAAACGCCCTTTCGTAACCTTTGTGGAGTGCTTTGAAAGAGTAAGTCAAGTGTCTCCAACTGGCAAGGTGGGGATCGAACCCACGACATTCTGATTAACAGTCAGACGCTCTACCACTGAGCTACAAGCCATTATTGGAGTAACAGGACTCGAACCTGCGCCAACCAACATCCGTAGTGTTGTGCTCTATCCATCTGAGCTATACTCCAATGCAGTCCGGCGGCAGCTTGGATGGTTGCCACTACCGAACCGATGCAACGTGTAAGACAGTTGCCAACAAAGGTATTTCATTTTTTAATGTGGTTCTCGGACCTTGCACCCCTCCACATGGTTCTCATAATCCACCGACTACATACTCAAAGAACCTTTGACGAGTCCAGCTCTTTATCGCCTTACCTCTGATGTACGTTGTTATCGCAGTTCTCAGCCTCTACTAAATCCTCTGCGCCGCTTAAATCGCTGTAACGCTCATGCACTCTAAGCAGTAAATTTTCCGCACCGGAGTTTTTCTTGAAAACTCTTGGTAATGTAAAAAGCACTTATTTCTCGATAACTCGCAACGCCATTTCTTTCCTGTGTGAGCCGGATTAAGAAATTGGTAAAGAAATTCGCTCGTCCTACGGTTGGGAATCGAACCCAACCATCCCCGGTCGGGAAACCGTGGCATTAACCGTAACGTAGGCACCGTTGCAACAGTGGTCTTTAGCGTGACTTACGCAAGCTCTCCAATTTTAAGTCCTGTCGGCTTTCCCGGACTACTCACATAAGCCTCTCAGTGAGCATTGCAATCTCCCTATTTAATGATTGCTTACCACGGCTTTCGCCAATACTTTTCAGCCGGAACACTAAACCAACTATAAACAGTCAGCGTTATTCTCAGTTGAAATGTTCGATGGGAGAATCGAACTCCCGTCCCCACCGTGAAAAGGTGGTATCTTGACCGCTTGACTAATCGAACAGGTGTGGTTTTTACTTTTTGACTGGAAGCAAGGTACCCTTTAACCACAAAAAATCATAACCAGGTTTTTACAATTCTCCGCAGGGAAGCCGTTCGCGTCCGGTAAATTCTCTGTGAATAGGCTGCAATCTACCTAAATGGGCGAAAGAGGAATTGAACCTCCAATGTTTACCACGAGGGAACGGATTTACAGCCCGCCGCAACACCACCAATCGTTGCCGTTCGCCCTGAATTTTCTTTGTATCGCCAAGAACATTAGGAAAGAAGCGGTGGGAATCTTAATCGCTAGAGCTACACCCACAGGTGGAATCGAACCACCACGCTACACCAAGTTCGCTCCGATCATTTAGCGATTCACTTCATCTTTCAGTGCTTTACCGGCTTTGAACTTAGGTGCTTTGCAAGCCGGAATGGAAATCTCTTTTCCGTTCTGAGGGTTCTTGCCAACTCTGGCAGCACGCTCAGTCACTTCAAATGTTCCAAAACCGACCAACTGCACTTTCCCACCTTTGCCAAGTTCTCCGCCGACAACTTCCACAAATGCGTTAAGTGCCTTTTCGGCATCACTCTTAGAAAGTCCGGCTTCATCAGCCATAGCCTGTACTAATTCAGCTTTGTTCATTACTTCTTGCCTCCTTTCTTGTGGTCTGCATATATGGAATATGCGATTGCAATTATTACTTCTGTGATTATCGTTGCGGCAACACCGCACCAAAATTCAGGAATATACATCTTTTTGCATCCTCTCTTGTCTGCTACCTCTGGTAGCCGTCACGGTCATGCGGTAGTCATACCGTTTCTGCACTACACCGCCGCACTCAGCCGCCTTACTTCCTCCGGTGTATCTTGGCGTAGCTTCACTGCCATGGCTATATTTATAGTTTCGTGCCGGATTGCCATGCGTGGACCATCAGGGACTCGAACCCCAGACCGTCCGGTTATGAGCCGGATGCTCTAACCAACTGAGCTAATGGTCCATACCTCACACTTTGGAAGATTCCATGTGAGGTTTTGGAGGTTCATCATAAGTGTGAACCCTCCGATGTTGGATTGCTGTCGGGGAACAACAATTCCTAAGTGGGAAGTGTTGGTGTCGAACCAACTCCTATGGATTTTCAGTCCATCGCTTCTACCGAGTTAGCTTACTTCCCATATTACGGCACTGTTGCTGTGCCGTAATGGTTAGGAGAAACTTTAATGCCAAATACCTTGTGTTCACTCCGCTTAACTTATGTCCGTGTCACTTGGTATGGTCGTAGTATAGCGTACTAAACATTCTTTGTCAAGTGTAATAAACAAAATTTTCAAAAAAATTTGTTTTTCTGTGTGCAGTCGGCTTTACAACCATTTTTCTGAACATCAGAAATCAACTTGCTTACAGGGATTTTGAGAAAATTTGCTATATCGTATATCTTGTCGATTGACGGATAACTTTTGCATTGTTCCCAATCGCTCACGGTATTCTGCGCCACATGAACGCCCGTTGCAAGTTCGTGTTGTGTAATTCCCCTATTCGTTCTTTCTTTTTTTAAGTTGGTGGCGAAACTATATTGTCCCATGCTATCCCTTTCTATATTCCTAAGTCACTTCTCTTTACTACCTGTCCCTCTCCGCCAAGAAGAGCATCTACAAACTGGGCGAACATTGCCAGAGTGTCCGGCGCATCATCATGTTTATTCTTTCCGAGCTGTGTATAACTGCAAAGGAATGACATCATCACACCGTAATCGCTCTTTGGCTCATATTCTGTAATATCCTTGAATATGACGTGTTCCTTAACCCATGAAGAATTGACGATGATCTTGGTCTCTTTGTTCTGAGTAGTGTATTTCTTCGTAATATGGCATCTGCCGCCTTTGGCTTTAACAAGTCTCTCAACCTCATTTGCGGTTCTGCTACCCTCTTTGTTGCTCTCGAACTGTGCCTGCTGTACATGATGCTTAACAAGCATATCTGAGTTGAGTTCGTCCAAGGTCCCAGGGTCGATGTTTTTGAATACCAGATCTTCCAGATAGTATCTGTCTCCGTACTGATAGAAAACTCCGAGGAAGTTGTAGTCTGTACCGGTGTCCTTGGTATCGCAGATTGCCAATATAGAATCCGGTTCTCTGTCCGGCAGTCCTCCGATATATCTCTGTAATTCTGTTGGATGATACAGAATACCCTCTCTCTCAATCGGATCGCTCTTATACAGGCAGCGATATGAAACATCATCCATCGACATTTCCATATCGTGGAAGTATTTCTCATCAAATCCAACATCGTAATCGTAATCAAAGTTGCTTTTTCCGGTCTGAGGATCAATGTCTGGAACAGCAATGAACTCTGCCCTCGGATTGCCCTCATACATTCTTTCAAGCCGGCCAATAACATCATGCACGCTCCATCGGGTTGCAATGTGGATCTCTTTTGCTTTCTTCTTTTTACGAGATTTAAGGTCTGTGGTGTACTCTCCGTACAACTTATCCAGACGATCAATAGACAGAGCCTCTTCGATACCGGAAACCAAATCATCCACATACAGAAATCCCTCACAACGGGTAACACCGGTAAGGGAACCTCTGATTGGTCTGCAGGTCAGTGTCTTAAACGGTTGCCATCTTCCAAGGTTTATTGTCTCTTCTTTTGCATTGTTTCCCTCAAATACAATGTCCGGGAACACATCGCTCCAACAATATTCATTACTGGTAATTATGTTGAGAACGGCATCATAGAACATTCTCGTCATAAATCCAGAATGTGAGGACATAAGGTTTGGTGTGTTTGGGTAATGCCCCATTACAAACGATATAAAAAACTCTCCCAGTGTGGTCTTGCCGGTGCCAGGAGGCATTGATATTGATAGAATATCCAACTCATCATCAATAAGCCTCTGCATCTTCTGTACAAGCCAATAAATCTTATTTCTTCGTGGCTGATAGTATCTGTCCTCGGGATCTCTGTTCTTTTCCACATAAAGCAGATAAGAGTCAAAATCCTTATGTTCCTGTGCCAAGAACAAAAGAGCCTTATTGTACAAATCGTAATATTTAATATCTCCTGTTGCACATAGTCTCAGTGCAAGGAATCTGACCTTATTCGCTAATTTCCGTGAAAGTTCTTTATCTTCCCGGATAACCTCATTTGCCATTCCGAGTAAGGACAGAAGATTGTCATAGTCACTCAGATCGCTTTTCAGAAGCCTTACGATAATCTCTTTATTCGATAGTTCGTGTTGAGCCATGAAAATTCATCCTTTCTCACGGCTCTACACGGCTCTGTAATATTTAAGGTTTTACCACATTTACTGACGCACGGATTATAATGCCACGGCGCGCCGGATTTTCGTTTGTTTCAAATTTGATAAAACCCTCGTCGGCAAGTTTTAACCCTATTCTGCTTGCCAATTTTCCATGAACATATTCTGTTGCACCATCACGTCCTGCATTGAATATATCCATCTCCATGCACTCGGCATATCTTTCTATCGGTCTTTCATCATACCTCACTCGAAACAGAGGTTCCTCTATCTGCGGCTGCGGTCTCATTCTCCGTTCCGGTCTCTTTCTCCAATGTGGTCTGTTTACCGCCCGTCTCTGTCTGCGCATCTTTTCCTCCCTCCGCATTTTTACGATCTCTCACGCTCTTACTGCAAACGCTCAGAATAACCATATTGAGATGCTTATTCTGTTCTTTGAGCTGAGAGTTCTGTTCCAATAGCAGCTCATTCATCTGTGTAATTTCTTTCTTTACTTCATTGTTGGACTTTGCATCTTTCCAACCCACAACAATATAAAGTGCCAATATCGCAATCCAAATGATTGCTAAAATAACATCTACCATTCTTTTATTCCTCCGGCATATAATAAACTCCGCAGCTATACGCTGTAATATCCGCCTGTCCGTTGCCACGAACCATAATAATGCTATGATCCATTGCTAGGTCATTTACGGCATCCTCGGATATGTTGCAATTCTTGGCTACTATCATATCAGGAGGAAAAGCATTCCCAAGTAACTGTTCAAATACTTCTTTCCCTCTCTGTTCTGTATCGTAAGCCGCAAGTGTGTAATCATCGGCGGTAATTCTTTTTCCGTTGAGTGCAATGCTTTTGATATTGCCGATATTAACTACGTTGCTACGGTCCTGATCTACAATATACATCTCTAATCCTCCAACCACTTATTATCAAAATAGCAGAACCCGAACACGGCTGCTCCGATCAGAATTACCCATACAACCCAGAAAATTACCAGCCCGGCAGTTCCGTTTGAAACCATATAGTCCACCGCTTCATCTATCGTATCTGCCTGAATGAACGGTGTTCCGTCCTCTATGGTATTATCTTTGAGATTGGCATAGATAACTCCGCTGTATTCCGTGTTGATAACATAGTACAAATACCTCACATGGGACGATTGCTTAATTGTGTCATACAGGTAAGACCCCGGCATCTGGATTTTTCCATACGGAAACTCCACGCCAAGGAATGACACCGTTTGACTATGGCTTTCCCAACTATCGTAGTAATCCCACGAATAATATACCTCCGTAGTGTAATAAGTCTGCGTTTTCCCATTTACCGTCCGTGTATGTGCCACCTGTCTCGTATGTCGGTTGTAGTGTTGTTCCTCAACCTTTATGTAGGCAGCTGGTACTCCACCTATTCCCGGATCTGTAACAGGATCTACTGCCACCAGATTTCCTTTCACAAACGCATTTCCTACATCAGTTCGCATACCGTACTGAAACAGTTCTGCATTTCCATCAATCTGCATGGCTTGATAGTATTCCTGATTCTGTTCGTCATTGCGTGAAGCTATCTTTTCACTAATGAAAAATCCACCCATAAGCATGATAAGGATAATGACGATGCTAAACATCAGTTCACGCACCGTCATATCCCAACCGTTGCCGGAGTAGATTATCTTACTCCATTTCCTCATAGGCTTATTCTCCAAACAGATTGCTTACCGGCTGTCTGTCCTCTTCGCTGTATTCCAGATAGTCATAATTGATAACCTCATATCCCATAACTCCCAAGATCTGCTTATGTGGGAATTTACGCACATATTTCTTATACGCCCTTACCTCATTATTGTAGGCAGTGCGGTACTGCAGGATCATATTCTCTGTGGTTGAAAGTTCATTCATCAGTTCCTTGTAATTCTCGTTGGATTTTAATTCCGGGTATGCTTCGGCAACCGCAGCTATGGAAGTTGTCACATTCTCAATATCTGTGGTGCTGCCATTGTTTCCTCTTGCTTCTACGACATTAAGAAGAGTCTCTGCCTCATGCTTATCGTACTCCTTGACGCAATCTGCCAGATTGTAGATAAGATCCGTTCTGCGTTTCTCCTGTGCCTGAATATCAGAGTCAGCCGTAAAGACCTGTTCCTCCAACGAAACCGCTCTGTTGTTGGTACTTACAAAAATTCCTGCTATCAGTAATACAAATGCGGCTACAATGCCGACAATAATCCATGTTCCTTTATTTTTCATTGTTGTTGCCCTCCATCTTTATCATAAATTTGTTTTCTGCCAATACGATTCCTCCGGGAGTTTCCGTGAATATTGGCTCTGTTCCGTTGTAAATCTGAAATTCCACATCATTCCGGCAGACGGCATCTCCGCCGTCCATCGGAATAGCTGCCAGAACTTCTTTTGTATCGGTCTTATAGACCACCACCGTTGTCATATTACACCTCACATGAAGTAATCATAACCGACACCATATTTTGCCATGATAAGACTCTTTGCCATTTCCTCTAGCTTCTGGTGTTCGGTCGCATCCAGATACACGCCCTCATAGGTTCCACCCTGGCATCCCATCCAATCGTACTTGCAATGTAAAAGTTCATGCACAAGATCCTTTTCCATGCAGTGTTTGAACAATGTATTGTTCTCTTTGTAAGATTCATTGCTGAGTAACTGGATGTTCGCCTGACTGGATTCAAATACGAATGTGTTATACCCGGCAGCGTCAATTACCTCTTCTCCATTAGGATTCATAATTTTATCCTCAACGTGTGCCAATATCAGCCACCCATCAAGGAATAATCTGTGTTGCCACTCTCTCAGGCACTCTTCTAACTGCTCTTGGTTTTTGAATATGTCTATCGGTTTTTCTTTCCCATCTCTCTTTTCAAGAGTTCCACAAGTATTGTTCTCGAAAGCCGTACCGTCTGCAACAGAAAAGCACCATTTGTCTCCATATCTGCGTCCGCACACATAATCCCCTATCTTTACCGGTATTTCGCATCTGCACTGATTTCCTACGTTGGTAATGAGTACCAGCCCACCTTTTACGGTGCTATGGTCTATGAAAAAGTTCTCTCCGCTGGCAGTCATATAATCATCAATTTTCTTGCCGCAAGTAAGCAGATCGAACATTTCACGCTGATTTTCCCCAGTCCACATCATGGTTTTTACTTCATCCGGGGACTTCGGTTTCAAGTTCAAATTATCCATCATTCGCTCTCCTTTACTTTCTTGGCAGATTTTACCTTGATTTTCTTTCTACCGAACTGCTGATATACCAGAGCAGACGCATGAACACTGTCCGTGCTACATACGGTAACAGTTCTGCGGATTGGTTTTCTCTCAATGGTTTCAAACACTACTTTGTACCACCGTTGTTTCATTGGTTCTGCCCTCCTGTATTCTTCCGTATATTCTTTCGCACTTTTCGGCGTGTTCACATCTGATTGTGGTTAATGCCTTTTGGGTCTGATCCGCTAATACAGTAATATCAACCTTATCAACGTCAGCTTCAAAATCAGGGCAGAAAGCACAATAATCTTTCACTCTGAGTTCCATTCCATTATCCATGACAGCCCACCGCCTTTAACATACTGATTTTCTCTACCAGAACATCAACCGTTGCGTTGAGCTTGCTGTTCTTAATGCAAACTTCCTGATAATCCTCATATAATTTTCCACCATTCAGCATTTCAGTCTGTTCCTTGACTGTGGCATCCAGCTCTGCATTGAAACTTTCAAGCTGTTCAATCTGTTTCCTCAGATTATCATTCTCTTTTTCTACTTTCGCATTTCTTTCTTCCAGAGATTTCTTGTTTGCTTTCAGTTTTTCAACCTCGCTCGTAAGTTCTCCGAGTTTCTTTATCATTTCCTGCTCAGACATGGTTCCCTTTTCCTCCGTCTCTTCTACTCCGAGAAGTACCTTAATCTGTTTCTTTGAAATGTGATATGTCATTGCAAGGGCGGCTATGGATTCCCCGGAAGAATACTTTTGCTCAATCTCTGTTTTCTTCACGGAAATATCCACACCATTCGTATTGAACATACGCTTGTAACCGCCCTCTTCCAGAATTTCTACTATTGTCTGCGTGTCGCACACATTCAAGTCCGCAAGAATGGGTATCTGTCTCTTATGGTTCTTCGCCAAGCGGTAATCCATTAAGATTTGTCCCTTATCCATTCTTACCTCCCTGTTTTACCCCCCCCCACGGAGAAAAAGTCCTCATATATCGCTTTGATAACTTCCGCATCGTAGAGTGCATTGTGTTTTTGACCTTTCGGCAAATCAATTCCTCTGTTTGTAAGGAGCTGTTCTCTCGAAATGTCAAAAGCTGCCTTTTCTGAAATATCAAGCATCGTTGCAATGTCCTGATTGATGTCGTGACAAGCCGGTGTAATAAACTCAGGCAACTTCATAGCGTTTCCTGCCAATAAGTCAATCAGTAACACCATATCGTAATGCGAGACATCTGAAACGAATTCCGCAGCATAATCACTGTCAAAATTAGCGTCCATTTCAAGCCATTCCATAAGTTCGCAACAAACATCTGCCTTACTGCCGATTACAGTCGTTGTTTTATTGTCGGCTGCCAGGCTTTCTTCTAACTCCGCATTGCCACTCAAAACCAAATGATCGAGAACATTCTTCTCAATCCATTCATCACACATACCCTCATCATAGTCCGTCAACTCTGCATAGAACCTATCTCCTGTGTCTGAGACAATTCCTATGCTGATAAGAGTTGTGTCCTTACGCAGACCAGTAAACTCTGTGTCAAAAAAATAGGTTCTCATGTGGTTTCCTCCGTTTCGTTTGGGATCTCCGGCACAGATTCAAAATTCACTCTCAGATACCGTTCAAACAGTGAAGTGCAAACCATTGTGTAGCTATATACTTCTTTGTCAAGAACCTCATCCTTGATAGAATCCGTAATCTGAGTCATCATAATTGCTGCCGGAGCTGTTGATTTCTCATTCTCAAATGCTTTCAGCATAATGTTTCCGTCATATCCTTTGGCAAATTCCCTCAGCGTCATTGGTTATTCCTCCGATTTCTGTGCCTTTTTAGCTTTCTTGGCAGCTTTCTTTGCCTCTTTCTCAGACTGTGCCATCTCAGGAATGAACTCACGGAAAATGTTGTTGTAATTTCCGTTGTTGCCGGCCCATTTCTTCACGATAGCCATAGCCAGACCGGCTTCCTCAGAATAGGTATCAGCCTTTTTAGGCTTACGAATGGTTACTTCCTTGCCATCAACAACCTTTTTCTTGATTTCCACATTATCCATGCAGTTTACAACCGTCTTTGTGCCGTCAGACCAAAATACGATTGTTGCCGGATTCTGGAACAGGACTTTCTCGATACCGTATGCTCCAATAGGCTTGTCCTCAACCATTGCTTCTACACACAGTTTGTCGCAACGATACGGGCTGCCGCATACATGATTGATCTTTCCAGCGTAAGTCGTGCCGTCCTCGCACTCAATAGTTACTCTCTTAAATTTCTTGTCCGCTAAACTTCTATCCATATTGTCCTCCTTAATACCTAACTGGTTAAAAATGTCTCTAAACGATGTTTCTCCCGGAATAGCGCATGACGCTATAACCTGATCTCTTAACAATCCGATTGTGGCATTTTGACATTTCTGTGAAAAATCCTCTGTGATACTCGCAACCGGTATATCATCAAAATCCGGCCATGGTTCTCCGAGACAGCGTGCTCTTTCGATGCTCACTCTCCGCCACTGTTCTGCCGATGATGTTGCCGTTACCTGTCTTGCATTTTCCCACCATCGGTTTTCGGTAAATGCCGAGTGTTGCATCACTCTGTCAAATGTTTGTAATGGTGGTATCAGCCGTTCTTTCGGTAATCCAAAGCGTTCAAAACCCTGCATGGCAAACGCTATCGGATCGGGTAAATGTGCCGCTTCTGGCGGTCTCCACGGTTTCTTTTCTTTCTCTTCCATTGGTGTCCTCCTTGTGATTTATTATCAAGGGTGGTATGCCCTTAATCTCATGTTGAAATTGTTCTCGATTTTCGCCACAACGCAGTCCTTTTTCAGTATGCACTTGGCACATTTTTCGAGATTCCTGTAAGGTTCTCTGCCAAAACACGGTTGAAACAGTTTGTTTATGGCAGATTTCTTCATTTTCACTTCAAAAGGTATTTCAAATCCCTCTTTCAGATGAGAAATATCCGGCATATCATACTCTTCATCCAGTGTAGGCTCGGATATTTCCTTAATTTCCGCAAGCGGTATGGGATCTCCGAGCCGTTCATCCATGATAAAGAGCTGTGGTTTGGTCTCATTTTCCATACATACCCCCTACGCCTCTATCAGTGTGAATACACGCCTATATACATCCTTGTCCGGCAGAAGCGACAGCCTATTCAGTGTTGTACCTCCAAGATACACGTTAAATGTGCAATCCCCTATGGTTAATGTTCCTATGCTGCCCGGATCGTTCAGATCCACTTGTACGCTATTGTGCTTGTTTAATATCGCCCGTATGGTCCTGCATACTTCCTCATTTTCTTTTTCTGATGCAAGGCAATCAAAACACGGATTTTTATTCTTTGATGATCTCATAATATTCGCCCTCGCACTCTTTCGGAGCCATAGTTCCCCATCCGTCAGCCTTTCTCAGCTCATAATGGGTTCCTCTGTCGATGGCAAAGAGTTCTTCGCCCTTATCAATATTCATTTCCATATTCTTCTCAATGTCATTTACGACAATATTCTGTAAGAAACGTGCTATCATGTCTCTTTCTCCTTTATCACTTCGGCAAACGCCGGATTCTCATGCAGCTTTTCAGTAGACCATCCCATGTGATGATACAGTTTTTCCATAAATTCAAGGCACTCTGCCTTGTCATATGTCAGTAGGAAACACAGTAATTGTTCTCTGTTATACATCACTGACGGTCCGGTTCCCATTTTAATGTAATCATAATCTGGGTAACGTACCTGAAACTCATTCGGTGCTGCTGCCAGTATCTCAAATTTCACTTCTGGTCTATGCGGTTCTCTTATGCAATGCCTGAATGGTATCATGTTCTATCCCTCACTCTCTTCTCCCATCTCTCATGTTTTCGTGCCATTTGTTCCTCATCAACCGTAAGTGAAAGTTCTCCGGCACACTGCACAACATCCGTGTATTCCTCCCGGATATTGTCAATGGCTTCTTTCTCAGTAACCGGTGTCGGATTCTCTTTTCGTATGATCCTTGCCATTTTGAGTGCTGCCTTTGCAAGTTCGGTACATTCCTCTGCAAGCTGTTCCAACATTGCAGCTTCGCCAATTTCTTCAATAATTTTCATTATCTCTCCCTCTTTGTGATAACTTTAAGTCTATCCAGTGGATATGTCTCCACTTTGCCATCTTCCAGAACGACAACCGCTTTTGTGCCAAGCAGGCTCGTGATTGTATCTATCCATGTTCCTTTTCTATTCTCACAGTGAGTACAATCTGGTATCTCATTGCACATATCAGCAATATCGTTACAGAATTTGCACTCTGCATAGCTTCTTGTGATTTCTACCGGTCTATCCGTTTCGCACATCCTCCGATACGTCAAAATTCTCTAAATGCTCATATTCGACAGTTTCTTGTCTGATTTCAATTTGATTTTCGCTATGCGTTTCTGTTCCCTATCCATCTTTTTGATGCACTTATCCAACTGCCTTGCGTATGGACTGCTATTCGGGTCTGAGCACTCCATGATAAAAGCCTCTCTGTGTGGAGACTGATAAGGGCTTTTGTATCTGTATTTTTCGTATTCTCTTCTCTCTGCCACTATCAGAATCACAATTTTCAATACAAACCACGCTGTATTGAGCAAAACTAACCCTACGATAACCGCAACAACCGTCTTTACCATCTCTCTACCTCCGTCTTTTACACTAAAAATTTCTCAATCCTTATCTCTCCGCATTTCTTACACCCACATCTGCATACATCGTACTTAAAACCGCTGTAATCATGTGCCGTCCAGAGGACTTCCAACACTTCCCACTCATGCTTGCACGGAAGAAAACACGATACTAAAATCTTGTCGAATAGCCTTTTATACCACGGTTCTTTTTTGATTTGCATTTCAATTCCTCCTACACGCTTTTTACTCCGCCGGATAACGGACTGCATCTATGGCATCTCTCAGTTCCCCATCCCGGACAACCATTGCATACCATAAGTGACGGCATCATAGACGCATTTCCCACAAACGGAGATACCGGTTTATCTTCCCAGTACCAAGACCTCTTTTTATTTTCCGGGGAATTTTTGGAATTGCTGTTTTCATTGCTCATCCGGTTTTACCTCCTTGTGAGGCGTAAGCCTCCGCCGATTTTTAATTTTTGCCTGTTATCGTTTCTACGTGCAGACGTGACGGCATCCTCATTATGAGGTCATTACACATTTGATTCAGATGATGGTTTTCATCCGCAAGCGTATTTACCATGAGGTACAATCCCTCTTCCCTTGTAAGTTCTCCGCGCTCTATCATCTGCCATACTCGGAATACCGTTGCATTGTTTCTGATATGCGTTTCAGAGATTCCTACGGTGTATGCCTCTGTCATGCAGTCCGGTTGAACTTCCGTAGTGTGTCCTCTTTCCATTTGTCCCATGCGGTCTGTTTCTTCTCTCTGCATACTTCCGCCTCTCTCTGCTTATTCTGTGTTGCTGCTTCTTTGTTCTGTTCCATATTTCTCTCTTTCTATGCCGGTAGGCATCCGCCGATTTTGGATTTTGTGGTTTTGTAAAGTCCTCACTTTCCTTTTGTTATTCGGATGCCGTGTTTATACTTACATTGTAAATTGGGTGGTTTACGGTAATAGGGTTCTTTGCCATTTTACGATTGGGGTGGTTTTGGGCTTTTTAATTTTTTGGGAACTCAGAGGGGTGAGTTGCCCCTGATCCGCTCCGCTCTACACCCCCGCCCCAGGGTATAAGCTGCCGGACCTGTCCCCGGATCTCCACACCAGAACCGCCGGAAACGTGCCGGAGTTCGTAAAAGTAAAAGAAAACGAACCGCAAAACACCGATTTTATAATATTTCTATGTCCTCCGCATCCTCTGCCGGGTCTGTCCCTCCGGTTTCTACTGGTAAACGTTGTACAATGTCCGCCGCTGTCGGTAACTCCTGCGCCTGTTTGCCTACATTCAGATCTATTTTCTGCGCCGCCTGGGTGTAACCGTGATTATTATTAAAATCAGTAGCAAACACGATCGGCGGTATTTCTCCATTAAATGCAAGCTGTTTCTTGTATGCGGCTATGTTATTCTTTAATATTTTTATTGTGTCGGAATACACGCCGGGGCGGGTTCTTTCCCAATCGTTCAGAGTATCGCGGGAAATACCGGCAAAGCTGCAGAATCCCTCAACGTCAGGAATCAGCCTAACACCTTGTAAA